>Ga0207433_10002037_pt1 | contig 42034 bp, 32 predicted proteins | sample YelNatPaOPGAMG01_FD_187559 | JGI IMG/M metagenome (GOLD analysis project Ga0207433, IMG submission 187559) | Hot spring thermophilic microbial communities from Obsidian Pool, Yellowstone National Park, USA - OP-RAMG-01 (SPAdes) (version 3) | ecosystem: Environmental > Aquatic > Thermal springs...
TATAGGCACTATTATATTCAAATTTAGATGAATGTCAATAGGGAAAAAGATTTTTAACCAATAGAGTTTTAGATTTTAGTGAAGTGTTGAAATTGCTTATTTGAGCGTGGTTTTCATAATGCCAACGAGCATTTATCAGTTTTAAAAATATCTCTGTGAAAAAAAGAATAGATTCTATAAAAACATAGTGCCTAAATTTATGGGAATTTTGGAAATTTCCACTTTTATGTAAATACCAATGCCGATGTCACAGTGGAGATATTCAATTTGAAAGGAAAATTGGTTGCCCGGTTATCCGGATACGGCGAAGGTGGAAGACCACCCCACCAAATTAACTCAAATGCGATTAAATGGGATATTGTCAAAATTGCCAGCGATATCTATATATTTAAACTCACTGCGGTGAGCCGTGAAACAGGTGAAAGAAAAACGGTGATTAAGAAGTTCGCAATTGTAAAATAAAAAATTGTGGTATGTAAGAGTAAAGGAGGAAAGATGAAAAAGGCTATTTACTGGGCAATAATTTTTTATATGGCACAAGTATTTGGTGATAACGGAACAACCGGGGCGACATTTCTCACCCTTGATGCCGGGGCAAGAAATGGAGGAATGGCTGGTTCCGGGACTGCCCTTTTTACTGGGGTTCAATCTCTATTATGGAATCCAGCAAACATTGGATGGTTAAATGGTAGAGAATTGCTCTGTGCCCACTCAGAACACTTTCAGTCCATAAGATACGAAAATATTGGATTTGCTAATGGTAAAAATAATCTTGGCCTTGGTTTTTCATTGAAGGGGCTCTATCTCGGCGGTTTGGAAGAAAGGACTGAACCTTCCGCAGACCCAATTTCAATAATGAATGCCTATTTTCTTTCTCCTGCATTTTCTCTGGCACGCGCAATCTCTCCTAAAATTTCTTTGGGAATAAATTTAAAATCTATATATCAACAAATTGGCAAAAACAACTCTTTCGCCCTTGCTACTGACCTGGGTATCCATACCAGAAGTCCGGTAAAGAATTTAAATCTCGGGTTTTCGTTTCTTGATCTGGGAACAAAATTCAGGTTTATCAGTGAATCCAACTCACTCCCTACCCGTTTCCGAGCCGGCTTGAGTTATACATTCCAAAGTTTTAGTCTTGCATTTGATCTTATAAGGCCGCTAAAGGAAGATATTGAATACTCAGCGGGTATAGAAGGAATAATAAAAGATGAACTCTCACTGAGACTTGGATACAAAGGCGCATTCAATGGAGCAGAAGATTTCAGGGGATTCGCCTGGGGATTGGGCTTTAGACTCCAGGATCTGGATATTGACTATGCCCTTGTCGGTTATGGTGGACTTGGTGCTACCCATACCTTTTCTCTTTCCTACATCTGGGGAAGGAATGAGAGGGCCAGGGTTCAAAAAGAAGAAATGCTGGCAGAAAAATTTAATAAAAGAATAAAAGATATGGCATACAGTTTTTATACCCGGGGTGTTGAAGCGGAAAAAATTGGCAATTATGAAGATGCATGGAAAAATTTTGAACTCAGTCTTGTGTGGTATCCAGATTATGAAGAAGCATCTTCATATCTTGATAATTTAAGAAAAAAGAAATTAAGTGAATATTTGAGGTCGGGATACGAAGCCTATAAAGAGAATAATTTTATTAAAGCAATTAACTGGTTTGCCCGGGCGGTGGAAATTGATTCCACCGATAAAATGGCAACCGGCTGGCTCAAGGCAAGTCTGGCTGCCCTCACGAAAAGCACGACCGAGAATATTAAGGAAGAAGGCAAAAAGGGGAGGATATCATACTACATTAGATTGGGGGGTGAACATTTCTCAAAGAAAAACTATGCTGGTGCAATTAAGGAGTGGCAGAATGCACTTAATATTGATACATCTCAGATTTTAATCCGCGATCTGATTGGCAGGGCAAAATTGAATATAAGAGAAGAAATAGATACATTTGTTAGTCAAAAGAGATGGCACAGGGCAAGCCTTAAGATTGAAGAATTATGGATTTTGGAACCAGGCGACCAAGAACTGTTACAAAAGAAAAATAAGATTGAAAAAGAATTAAATAACTTTGTCTTAGCCCATATCAATGACGGAATTAAACTATTTACTCAGAAAAATTACACCAGCGCAAGGGCTGAATTCAGGATTGTTTCTTTGCTCCAGCCTAAAAATCTTACTGCAAAACACTACCTCGCGAAGATAAATTCAATGGGTGATATAAAACCCTCAATTGCTGAATTACATCAGATTTATGAGAAAGGAATTAGCGCCTACACCCAGAATAATTATGAGATTGCGATTGAATACTGGAAATGCGTCAATGAAACCAGGCCCGGTTATTTGGGTGTCCAGAAGAGTATACAACATGCCTTAGAAAAGAATAGATAATCTGTATCCGCTGTAGTATTAGAAAAAGTTATTCAAGACTGCCCACTGCATCTTCTACCTCTTTCAGTATTTCGCAGGACTTCACAAGTTCCTTCATCTTTATATGGTCAGGATATAAAGGGCGGTCCTCTTCAAGATGTGCAACATATTTCCTTATCACATCCTTTGCAACCCTTACGCCTTTACCGGGGATAAAGTCGCGGAAGTCAAGTGCCTGGGCCGCGGCCATAAATTCAATGCCTAAGATACCATAGGCGTTATCAAGAATCTGGTCATTTTTTATTGCGGTATTCATTCCCATTGAAACAAAATCCTCCTGGTCTGCGGCCGCGGGTATGGATTGAATTGAGGCCGGCATTGATAGAATTCGCTGTTCAACAATCAGCATATCCGCAGTATACTGACTGAGCATCATCCCGGAAAACATCCCCGCACCCTTGGTCAGAAATTCTGGCAGTCCCTGACTCAGATTTGCATTGGTAAGACGATTCAGTCTCCTCTCGGAAAGAACGCAGACCATCGTAACTGCGGCACCGACCATATCCATAGGCAATGAGACTGGCGAGCCCTGAAAGTTTGCTCCGGTAAGGGTCAATTTATATTCCGGTAAAAATATGGGATTGTCACCCACACCATTGAGTTCAATCTCAACCTGCTCCCTTGCCCAGCGCACTGCATCGTGTGCCGCACCAATCACCTGGGGAGAGGAACGCATTGAATAGGCATCCTGAACCTTGGTCTTATATTTCCCGGTTAGAAGGTCACTACCTTCTATACACTTCATAATCGCCCGTGCCGACCTTATTGCTCCAGGAAAACCCCTTGCCTCATGGAGGCGGACATCGTATGGCTTCATATTGGCGAGCAATGCCTCAAGTGTCATTGCACAGGCAATTTCTGCTTGCTTTAGCCAGCGATTTATATCATATAATTGAATCGCACTCATCGCGGTGAGCAAATTTGAGCCATTTATGACGGCAAGTCCATCCCTTGCCTTCAAGCCCGGAATTGGAATACCTGCCCTTTCCATAGCAACACGACCAGGGAGTCTTTCACCCTGATAAAATGCCTCCCCTTCACCCAGGAGCAAAAGGGCAATTTGTGACATTGGTGCCAAATCTCCACAGGCTCCAACCGAACCCTTCTGGCAAACCACCGGGGTCACTCCTTTATTTAGCATTTCAACAAGGGTAAGGGTAATTTCTGGTCGGCATCCAGACTTCCCTTTTGCATGAACATTTATTCTGCTCACCATTGCCCCGCGAACATATTCTATCGGTGCAGGTTCGCCAATCCCGGCTGCATGATTATAGATGAGGTATTTCTGAAATTGCTCCAATTGTTCATCAGAAAGAATCTTTTCGGAAAGTTCTCCAATTCCAGTATTTATTCCATACATAATCTCGCGTGCCTTTATCTTTTCCTCCACCATCTTTCTACACTCTTCAATTCTTTTTAAAGCAGCAGGAGCCAACTCGACCCTTTCATTGTGGCGTGCAATATTCACCAACTTTTCAATTGTTAAGCCTTCTCCATCAAGGACGATCGCCATTTTCAGTCCTCCTTTCATTCTAATATTATGCAACTATCACAAGAAGTCAACCGTTATCTAATTGCCTAAATTTTAACCAAATTCTCTCACCAGGTATAAAACAATGATTTTTATAAGAAAAATTAAAAAAGGCAAAATATTTATTGGGCACTGGTAGAAAATAAATGGGTGAATGGAAAAGTAATTCAACGCGTAATTAAATATATTGGGAAAGAAATTAAGGGGAAGATAATAAGACGGGTAAGAACCGATGAGGTGCAGGTTAAAGCGGTAAAGCAGTATGCCGATGTTTTAGTAATTCATAAACTTGCGAGAATGCTTGATTTGGAGAAATTATTGGGTGAGTAAGGAAAGTTGATTTTGGCGTTTATTTATTCCCATTTGTTAGAGAGACCGAACATAAGAAAACTTGAAGAGTGGTTTTATCATACGGAGATTCCTGCGCTTTTGGGTCTTGAGAAAATTTCTACTTCAAAATTATATGAGACCTTGAGTGAACTCAGCGAGAGGGATTTTTCTCAATTGGAGGCGGAAATTTATTCTCGTCTGAAAGGATATGAGCGGAGTGAGTCATCGGCAATAATTGATGTTACGGATACTTATTTTGAGGGTAACTCATTGGATGGGAAGTTGTGGCGTGGTAAGGATGGAAAGTATCGGCATCTTATTCAGATTGGGTTGGGAGTGACTGAGTGTTATGGTTTTCCGATTATGATGCAGATTTATCCAGGGAATGTTTCTAATTTAGTGATTTTTAAGGATTTGTCTGTGCGTTTACGGGAGTGTGGATTTAAGAGTTTAATTATTGATCAAGGAATGGATTCAGAGGAGATATTAAGGATATTTTGAGGGCTAAGATGAGGGTAATTAGTGGTCTTAAGCAGACGCCATATCTAACCCGGATTATTCATACTAAAAGTCATTGCGAGCCCGAGCCAAAGGCGAGGGCGTGGCAATCTCTGAACTGTGCGATAACGAATAAGATTGCGGAGCCTGTCTTGAGATTGCTTCGTCCCGCCCATTGATAATGGGCGAGGACTCGCAATGACAGGTGAGGAATCTCGCTTTTCGCAATGACAAAAAGAAAAAAACAGAGTATCCCCTCACCCTTCCCTTCTTTTTAGTAGAAAAAGTAGAGAGTAACAAGTAGCAAAAAAAGAATTAAAATCCTTTCTACTCTCTACTTGCTACTGACAAAGGAAATGTAACTGAGAGGATTAAGATGAGGGGTCCAAAGAAAAAAAGAGTGTCAAAAAATTTTGCGCTTGAAAAATGGCGCAAATCCGCTCCAGAATTGCATTTGAACGAAATTTACCCAAAAATAGTATGAATAATTCGGGCTAAATCTTCCTTATTCCTCCCTTAGGGCACTTCCTAATCATTCTGGGGTCTTTGATACCTTAGATAACTTTTAACTTTACCTTTGGTTAATCCCTTTTCCAAAAGATTGATCAATTGAATCATCTCCTGATAAATCTTAACCAACCGTGCCCGCGCCTTCCGGAAACGCTGATAATTAGCCGTCAACCGCTGGTACTCATAAACCCTGCCCTTTTTTATGGCCTGTTGTTTTGTCTTACCACCTTCAGTCCAATATAATTTCCAAACTACATGCAAGGCACCATCACGCACACACCGACAATTGGGTTTCCCACAGCGACTTCTACTTTGATAAACGCCGCCTTTTATTAATGGTTTTCTTGATAAAAATATATCTATTAGTTTCAATAACTCATTAGTCAATTGTTTCAATTTCAACCTCGCCTGACTCAAAGTTATATTTGCCTCCTATCTGGGAATAATTATATATATAATCCCCAGAAAGTCAAGAGGAAAGTGAGGTGAGAAAAATATACTTTAAAGAAGTATTGAATGGAGAATTAAAGATTATGTAAAAACCCTGATTCTTCCGTCAAAAATTGGGGGGGGTCATAAAGTGAGAAAATTTCTGATTCTTCAGAACTGTAATTAGGCTCATAATGAATTATTGATAAATTGTCGTTGTCGGATCCTGATTTTTCATCAGGATAGGCTTATCAGACTACCGAAGAAAATTTACTTCCACTTCGTAAGTGGAGGTAAGGTTTAAAAAACATAGCCGAAAAGTTATGAAATTTCATAGATTTTTCACCTCCACTTACGAAGTGGAGGATTGGGCAACCACATTTATCTATCAGATGATATGGTTAGATAGAAATTAGTTAATCTGTTTTCTTGTTCAACATTTCAACTTGGGCCTTTAATAAAATGAGGGCTTGATTTCTAATAGAAATTGGATAAGATAATTAAAGAAAATTTTGCGCCCGTAGTTCAATTGGATAGAACGGCGGACTCCGGCTCCGCAGGTTAGGTGTTCAAATCACCTCGGGCGCGATAATCGGGGGAAAAATGGAATTTTATGAGGTGATAAAAAAGAGAAGGAGTATTAGAAAATATAAACCAGATTCTATTCCTGATGATGTCTTGAGAAGGATTCTTGATGCGGGTCGCATTGCACCTTCGGCCAAGAATATTCAGCCCTGGAAGTTCATTATCATAAAAGACCAAAAGAATAAAGAAAGAGTTGCTGAAGCCTGTCGTGGTCAACGCTGGATGGCGGATGCGGATGTGATTGTTTGTGGCTGTGCCCTGGAAAAGATTGCCTGGGGCAGGATGGGTGGTTATATGAGTTCATTCGCGGTTGACCTGGCAATTGCAATGGACCACATCATCCTGGCAGCAGCAAACGAGGGATTGGGAACCTGCTGGATTGGAGCATTTGAGGAGAAAAGGGTGAAGGAAATTTTAGGTATTCCTGATGATGTGCGGGTCGTTGCCCTTACCCCTATCGGCTATCCTGCAGAAGAACCAAAAGACCGGGGAAGAAAGGATTTTAATGAAGTCTTCTGTTATGAGAAATACAGTTGATTTGTGATTTGCAGAGAATGTAAAAAAGAAAAGATTCTATCAAAAACCTTACCCTATTGCCCGGACTGCCTAAGGAGGGATTTTAAGAAACTATTGCCAGAGATAATAGAGATTCATCAAAAGACAAGAATCGATTTTCACCTTCCAGAAAAAATTCCCCGGAACCCAAATGGAATTGCCTGTGGAATGTGTATAAATAATTGTAGAATCATAGAGGGAGGAACTGGATATTGTGGGGTGAGAAAGAATATAGGTGGTAAGATTATAGGTCCTGGTGAAGATTGGGCTTATGTTGACTGGTATCACGACCCCCTGCCCACGAACTGTGTTGCGGACTGGGTCTGTGAAGGAAGCAGGGATTATGGTTATAAAAATCTTGCCGTCTTCTATGAGGCCTGCACATTTAATTGCCTCTTCTGTCAGAACTGGCATTATCGGCAGAGAAAAAATCGGGCGACAGTTCAGGAACTTGCCGGTGCCGCAGATGCCCTTACAAGTTGTATCTGTTATTTTGGTGGTGACCCAACGCCCTTTGCCCGACATTCCATTGCTACTTCAAGGGAAATACTTGAACGGAAGCGGTATAAGAAATTCAGAATCTGCTGGGAGACAAATGGCTCAATTTCACCAGAACTTATGAAGGAATGGATTGAACTGGCCCTTATTAGTAATGGTTGTATAAAGATTGATTTTAAAACATTTTCTGAGGAATTGAATATCGCACTCTGTGGCGCCTCCAACAAAAATACAAAGGAGAATATAAAACTTTTGGCAAAGAACATGTTCAAAAGGGAGCAACCGCCCCTGCTTGTCGTCAGCACCCTTTTGATTCCCGGCTATATTGATGAATATGAAATAAGGGAAATGGCGAAATTTTTAAGTTCCATAAATGAGCATATCCCCTGGTCGTTTTTAGGGTTTTATCCCCATTTCTATTTTCAGGACCTTCCCCAGACTTCAAGAAAAGAGGCTCAACAGGCGCTGCAAATTGCCCGGAATTTTCGTATAACGAATACCCACATTGGAAATATCCATCTCCTCATTGACTGAATCCTGATTTAAATCCTGTCGCCGTTTATTTTATATATGTTCCTGTATAGGAATTTGAAAAATTCCTATACAGCAGATAAGGAAAATTTCATTATAGAAAGGAAATGGACAAGATACATCAGGAGTAGATGGAATGCTAAAGGGAGTGCACAAAGTCAAGGTTAATTGCTATTCGGGGGTTTCAGGGGAACTCCCCTGATGTATCTTGTATTGTGCAGCACAAATTCCATTGCCCCTACCATTTTCGGGCCAGGCGTAGTGCCTCGGAATCAGAATTAAATCAGCAACCATCGCTACTCTATTCTCTTTAGTCAGGGCAAGTCCAATTTGGGGAGCAAGGCGGATAAATCCAAATGCGGTCTTTATTTCCAGTCCCAATAAAAAACCTGTGCTATAATATTCCCTTTTCGCCTCATCAATTCCGAGGTCAAAGAAGATATTCCAGAAGAGGTCTTCAAAATAAAAATTGGGGTTCCACATACCCCATCTAATTGATAATAGTTTATGGGAATATTCTAAATTAAAAATAATCGCCTTGCTTGATCTAATTCCTTTATACCCGCGAATTGAAATTGCTGGAGTATCCGGGTTCTCCTGGTCAAGATAGCAAAGGGAGTTTATTCTCACCTCGCCACCCAATGCCACCTGCGTAAGAATAGCGCGTGTATAATAGCCAGACCTTGAGATTGATGATTTCCAGAGTTTCCTTTCCAGAGGTATTGTGCCGGTAAATTCAAATGTCGCCAAAGGAAACCGATAGGCAATATTTAATCCCGGGGAAATTTCTTTTCTATTATAATTATCATAAATCTGGAAATCATTCAATAATAAAAGACGGGAGATTCCACTACCAAGTCGCAATAAGACTGGATAGAACAGGGAGAGGTTTATATAATTTTTATTATCATAAAGAAAGGAGTAATAAAGGGGCGCAAAAAAGTATGATTCAAGTAGAAACTTAATGATTGGCATCCGGTGCAATTGGTCACAGGCAAGGAATGTTCCATAAGTATTCTCACCAGTTGCATCCCCGCCGAGGAAAAATGCCCCATAGGCCCAACTGGTAAATGTTGTATCCAGGGGCATTAAAACCGGTATCCTTGAACAAGGTAAGAGGGTTTTAATAATATCAAAGTAATTGCCGGGATTAATCTTTAATGAATAATTTTCAAAATCTGGGGGCACCGACCATTTCCAATTTAAGGGCGAAAAAACTTGAGGATTGTTCTTCGCTTTGTAAATTTCAAACCCGGAAGAACTCAAACCAATAAAGTAAAGTGTATCATTTATAAAAGTAAATGAATTGGCAAAACCTTCCCTTGTAAAGGCATAAATACTGTCCGGACTTGTTAGATGCAAACCATAAATGCAATGTTGACCGCCAAAGTTTGCAATGAAGGCAATTTCGTCTTCTTTAATAAAATCAATATTACCCAAAACCCAGGGGGATTTTAGAATTGGCTCTAAGGTTTTTTTCTTAATATCAAATCTGTATAAATCAGGATTTTCAAAGGGACCGCCGGCCGAAACAATAATCAATTCATCCTGCGCTTGTATATCGTCAATGAGGTATTCACCTTCCCATATCTCTTCTCTTGCCCCATTAACAAATTGCCATATTTCAGAACCATAATTATGCCGGCGATTCTTTACATAGAGAATGGTGGAATCATTCGGAACGCAGAATGTCCTTATATCATCAGAGAATAGAATTCTATATTCCCCGCCTTCAAGATTCCTTTTTTGTAGCACTGAAGTAATGCCATAATTATTGTAAAAAACATTCGGCGCCCTCCTCAACTCGGCGGTTGTATAATAAAGATTGCCGCGATGAATTCTCAATTTAGTGGTTACTGAACTATTCAATCTGATGAGATTCTTTTCTTTATTTGTCTTGGGGTCGTATTCTATAATGGTAATTAAATTTCTGGACCTGAAACAGTCAATTTTAATCGGCATTTCCTTAACAAAATAGAGTCGGTTATCATTCTTCACCAGTGAAGATTTATACCAGTTACTGTTTGTCATCTTCATTCCCTCACTGTGCCAAATGGAAAATCTTTCTCCTTCGTATTTTTGCCAGTCCTTGAAGAGTTTCGGGAATGACCTTCCATAGACCTTTTTACAGGCAAGGTCAAGCCCCAAACAGGGGAAAATCACAGAGATCGGTGCCCAGGGATATGAACCATAGAGCGTGAAAAACTCAGAAAATCTTTCAGCCCCATAATTGACCGCCAGGAAATTAAGAAATTCACCGCCATAAAGATAAATCTTTCCATAAGGAAAAGACAGGGGTTCATTCGTTACCTCAATAATTGTCGGCGTTCTTTTCTCATAAATCCTCGTTCCTATATAACTATCAAAAAAGCCATCGTTCAATCTACCTTCATAGGGAGAAATCTGCGATTCGCTATAGACGGCAAGACCTTCAATCAACCAGCCGGGCGAATACATATTGAATTGAAATACTGAACCAAAGAGGTCGGCAAAAAGGGCAGGGATGCCCGCAGTCTTTGTCATATGGGCGAGATGGGTATATTCATGCACGCTCACATTTCTATACCAGTCTTCAATGCCCTCCAGATACCAATCTGACTTTGCTGGATAGGTGAAGATATGAATATTATTGAAGAATGGATTGGCAAATCCATTGCTTAAAGTTCCGACATCTTCTATTACCACCGGCCGAGTTTTTCTCTCACCACCGGTAAGTTTAAGAACATACTCACGATAATACTCAAGATTCTTTAATGCCTGAATCGCCTCATATTCATAATCTGGTTTATAGATTACCGTAAAGTTTTCTGTTTTTATCGTGCGCCAATCAAGCCAGGCAAAGATGCAGAGAAAAACCGACATCTTATCTCAGATCCTCAACCCTGATAACCTCATTATCCCTGTAGAATTTAACCTTATCGCCCTTCTGTCCAACCTCGGTAGCGCCGATTTCAATTGCCCTTAACCTCAAACGGGCAAGTGAAAATAGATTCTCCACAGGCTCCGGATATTTTCCAAATCGGTCAACAATCTCCTCTTTTATTGAATTGAGTTCAAACTCTGATTCCACCTCCAGAAGTCTTTTGTAAAGGGCGGTCCGCTCATAGGGACCAGGAATATAGTCGGCAGGAAAGTAGGCATCAAGATTCACGGAAATTATTGGTTCTTGAATTCCCTCTTTACCTTTAATTTCATTTATCACACTGTTTAAAATCCTTACATAGTGATGATAGCCAATGGCATTGACGAATCCAGACTGCTCCCTGCCCAATAGATTACCAACGCCCCGGATTTCCATATCCCTCAGGGCAAGACGAAATCCTGAACCTAAGGATGTATATGTGAGGAGGGCGCCGAGTCGCCGCTCAGCCTCTTTTGTCAATTTTCTTTTAGGAATAATAAAATACGCATACCCCTGAACATCGGACCTGCCTACCCTCCCCCTCAATTGATGCAAATCGGCAAGGCCAAATCTGTCTGCTCCATCAACGACTATTGTATTCACCCCGGGCATATCAATACCCGATTCAATGATTGCGGTAGAAAGGAGTAAGTCATATTTTCCTTCAATAAACTCAAGCATCTTTTTTTCACTTGTTCGCTCATTAACTTTCCCATGGAGGAGACAAATTCTCAGGTCCGGGAAAATATTTAATAATCTTTCCTTCACCGTCTCTATGGTTTGAATCCGATTGTGGACGAAGAAGACCTGACCATTGCGGTTCAATTCAAATTCAATTATCCTTCTTATCTCCTCATCATCAAAATAGATAACCTTGGTAATTATCTCCTTGCGCCCGAAAGGTGGGGTCTGGATATTTGAAATATCTTTAATCCCGCTCAATGCCATATACAGTGTTCTGGGAATTGGAGTTGCAGAAAGATATAGCACATCAATATTGGGCTTTAGCCTCTTTATCCTCTCCTTCTGTAGCACACCGAATCTCTGTTCTTCATCAATTATGAGTAAACCCAGGTCCCGGGGCTGAACATCGGGCTGTAATAGCCGGTGTGTGCCAATGAGAATATCAACCCTCCCCTGGCTGAAATCTTTAAGAATCTCCTTTAATTCCGATTCGGCTTTGAACCTTGAAACCATTTCTACCCGAACCGGGAATTTCTCAAGCCTTTTACTGAATGTTCTATAGTGCTGAAAGGCGAGGAGTGTTGTTGGGCATAAGAAAATTGTCTGCTTTCCATCCAGCGCGGCCTTAAAAGCCGAACGCAGGGCAACTTCGGTCTTTCCAAATCCCACATCACCACAGATAAGACGCTCCTGAGGAAAGGGCGATTCCATATCCCTTTTTACATCTTCAATTGCCCTTTTCTGGTCCGGTGTTTCTTCATAGGGGAATGAAGACTCAAGTTCCTTCATTTCCGATGAATCCGGTGAAAAGGCAAAGCCCGTGGTCTCTTTTCTTTTAGCATAGAGATTTATCAATTCAAGGGCAATTCGCTCGGCTGCCTTTTTAATCCTTTTCTTTGTCTTGAGCCATAAATCACTCCCCAGCCTTGAAAGTCTTGGTGGGCGGTCATCAACCCCGATGTATCTTTCAATCTGATTGACCTTATCAATCGGCAGATAGACCCTGGAATTTTCGGCATAATTGATCTGCAGACACTCAATCTTCTTACCTTCAATTTCAAGCAAAGTCAAACCACGAAACTCGCCAATTCCATAATCACTATGAACCACATAATCTCCCGGCTTCAAACCCTTCAGGTCATCAATAAAAAGACCACTGTAGCGCATCTTCTTTTTGGGCGGTGTGCCAAAGATTTCATTCTCAGCAAGATAAACAATCCTTCTGTCCTCATCAACAAATCCCTCCCTTACAGGAATTTCAAGAATTTCAAGAGAATCAAAGAGATTTTTAAGTTTCTCGCTGATTGTCTTACTGACCAAAAATTTATATGAATAATTTCCTCTTGATATATCATCCTTGAGGGCCTTCAAATCACCAAAATATTTACGCGGCGGTGTAAAATGGAAAATAAAATCATAACCAGGGCCAATAACAATCTGACGCCCTGGCCATTCAAGACTTTCTTCAGTAATAATTATCCCATAGTCTTTAATTAAATCTTTTGCTACAAAGCAGGTATTCGGAACGGCAAGATTCAATTTATATCTTTCAATCACCTCGGTTGACCGCTGGGTCTGGGGATTAAATATTCTGATTGATGAAATTGCATCACCATCAAACTCAAGCCGCAAGGGCTTGAATTTTGGTAAAAAGATATCAACAATCCCACCCCTCACCGCATATTCACCCTCTTCCTCCACAATCTCCTCGCGCAGAAGACCAGTCCTGGAAAGTCTTGATAAAAACTCCTCCCGGTCAATCACCTCTCCCCTTTTTATCTCAAAACTCTCTTTACGACCGATTTCCTTACCTGTAAAATCCATATCCGCAATGATTATTCTTGTTCTTTCAAAGAATGGATTTGATTCATCAATAATGCTGACATCTGTATTCATTTCGGCAATCTCCCATCCATACCTTTCTATATTATTTCTGTTTGTTACATAAATCACCGGGTAATATTTCGCAAATTCTAAAATAAAAAGGGAGCGTGATGAACCATAGAGTTGAGAGATTGATATATTATCCTTCTCCTTCAGTTTTTGAATTAGTTCACAAATCCAGGGGAAGAGTGGGGAGTTTCCCATATTTTTATTCTATCTCTATTTACCAGAAAGTCAACCTGAAGATTTAGCTCGGATTATTCATATCCTTTATCGTTGAACGGTGGCGATTCCTGGCCGGTATGGCAATCTGACACGAAGTGTCATTCTGCGGCCACTTCCTTTATGAGCCGAATAATGCAGATCAAGAACTAAAATTTTACCTTCCTGGCCACAACCCCAATTGAGAGGACGGTGTAAAGAAAAAGTCTCTTCTTTCTCAATTCCCTTTGCCAGAGATAGAATTGCTGGGTCAATTTACCCAGGTATTTTGGATACATCGGTAGTTCAATTTTAAATTTTTTTAGAACCTCTCTTAAAATTTTGTATAAAACTCCTGGCCTTGACCAGTCGCCATAAAAATGGAGCAGTTTGAAGCGATATCTTTTTAATAAACGGGTCAGGGATTCTATTGTAAACTGCCTTTCCCAGTCTCCAAACCATATTCCTAAAAATATGAGAATCTGTTTTAATATTGTATAGATATGTAATGTCTGGGGCACATCAACCAACAGGATTCCCCCTTCTTTTAATATTCTATAATTCTCTTTTAAGAGGGGGTCGGGTTTTGAAAAGTGTTCAAGGAGCCCCTGATGGAAGACGATATCAAATTCCCCTTCCTTGAATGGAGTATTGAGGGCATCGGCGAGTATGAGTTTTATCCTTTTCCATTTTTTATTTGAGGTATTCCTCTTTAAATATTCCCTGATCAGATTCAAACTCTCCCAGGAATAGTCAAGAAGATAGACATCCGCGCCTTCTTCGCTCAATCTTATTCCATCCCGACCGGTGCCCGCACCTGCTTCAAGGATTTTTTTGTCAGAAATTTGGGTGGTCCGTTTTAATTCTTCAACAATATCGGTAACCGGGGGGTATATCTCTTCAGTCTTTCTTTTTGCCCAGAATCTATCCCATCTACTCTTTTCCATATTTTTAAAGTATTATATTCTATAAAATATAAAGGTCAATAGTTGACAAAGTGCCTGTTTTGGCTATAATGTCTTAAACTTAATCACTGGAGGTCTTGATGAATTACAAAAAACTGGAGAAAATCCTTTTATATGTGATTTTAATCTTTTCCGGAGGGATATATCTATGGACTGTTGCCCCAACCCTTTCCTTCTGGGATTGTGGTGAATTTATCGCTTCGGCATATACCCTTGCGGTTCCCCATCCACCAGGCACCCCATTCTATGTCCTTTTCGGTCGGGTCTGGTTGATGTTCATCGGACTTTTTGCTGCGGTTTTGCCCATCTCAAAAGAGGTTGCCTGGCATATGAACCTTCTTGGTGTGACCTGCACAATTTTTATAGTCTTCCTTGTCTATCGCCTCCTCTTAAAAATCTTCAACCTCTGGTCTAAAGAAAATAATCAACTCACCAAGATTCTCGTCGCCTTTGGAACCACAATGATGATTTCTTTCTTTTATACAATCTGGGAGAATGCGGTTGAAACCGAGGTCTATGCGGCGGCAACCCTTGTCTTTCTCTTAATAAACTATCTGGTCGTTTTGTGGTATGAGAGTGTGAAAAATGGCAATCCCCGAAACTCCTTTCTCCTGTTCTCTTTTTATCTCATCTTCCTTTCCACCGGCATCCATCTCACGCCATTTTTGATCTTTATCCCGATTTATGTCTTCATATTTGTGGTGGAAAGGCGATATCGGAAAGACCCGCTTTTAATATTATTGGCACTATTTCAAATAATCTTCTTTCCATTATTATTCCTCGTGCCGGAGAGTTTTTACACTCTGGGGCTTATCCTCCTCGGTTTGATTCTCCTTGCCGGAATTGTCCTGCCCCTTAACAATCCCGGTAAGTATCGCAACTGGCGTTTCTTCTGGATTGGGATTCTGGCGATTGTGGTCGGGATTTCCACCGAACTTTATCTCCCATTGCGGTCAAGAAAATTGACCGAGTTGTATAAAGATAAGAAAATAGCCGAGCGTTATTTAAAGGGTGAGAATATTGCCCCAAGGATAAACGAGTGCGAGCCGGGTGAGAGTTTTGCGGCATTTGATGGTGTTCTGCATCGTAGTCAATATGGTCCCCAGTATCTGCTCCCCCGTAAGACCCAGGAGCAGACCGGCTATAGTGTAATTGAGGGTTATTTCTGGCAGTTTGCCCTTTTTATAAGATACCTATCCTGGCAGGTTGCGCCTGAGGGAATGAATCGTTTTCTGCGGGGATTGCTCCTGACCATCTTTTATGGTGCCGGAATATGGGGAATATTTGAGTTATTCAAAAGAGAAAAAAAGATTTTTATTCTTCTTTTGGTGATTATGTTTATGCTCTCCTTTGCGATGGTCGGTTATCTCAATTTGAAATTTTCACCCAGTGATAGCAATCCCCGGCATCAGGAACGTGAGGTTCGGGAGCGTGATTATTTCTTCCATACTACAGATTTATATTTTGGACTTCTTGTGGGGATGGGATTTTATGGATTTGTGGAATGGTTAAAGAGGGAGACAAAGAATAAAAAATTTGGTGAAATTGGTGCCTATACGGGAATTGTAATATATGGAATCATTCCCTTCTTTCTGAATCTAAATCTTGTCAGTCGTTATGGTAATTTTATTCCGAAAGACTATGGTTATAATATGCTCGTCTCCTGTGATAAGGATGGGGTTATCTTTACCAATGGGGATAATGATACATTTCCGTTGTGGTTCTGTCAAGAGGTTTTGGGGATTCGCCGGGATGTGATTGTGGCAAACCTTTCCCTCATAAATACCGATTGGTATATAAGGCAATTAAAATACTGGGGTGCGCCAGTAAACTTCAGTGAGTGGGTAATAAAACGGTTAAGACCCCAGATGACTCCGGACCGGAGGATAATCTATGTGAAGGATATAATGATTCGGCACATCATTGCGGTAAATGCGGGAATTGAGTTGCCGGAGCGGGACTATTTTATTCCCTTAAATGAGTTTGCGCAAAAGTATCTAAAGGGATATAAGGGCAAAAGGCCAATCTATTTTGCCTCAACTGTTTCCACTGAAAATTACAGTGGTCTTGAAGCCTATTTGAGACTTGAGGGCCTTGTCTATCGGGTTGTTGGTGATAGTGTTGCCCCGCCCAATAATATTGATATCCAGCGGACAAGGGACTTCTTTTATAAAATCTATCGCTATACAGGGGTATTTGAACCAAAAAAGCAGGGGCTCCTCTCCCAGTTGCTTGATGATTTTCAAAAGAGAAAGAAAGAGGGTGAATTCTATGATTTCAACGTGGTTAAGGATGAAAATACCGAAAGACTCTATTCCAACTATGCGGCTGGTCTATTCCAGTTGGGACTTGCCTATCAAAACCTTGGTGATATCCAGGGGACAATCTCGGCCTGGCGGTTTGCAATGCTTTTTGAACCACCCCAGACATTCCCATTTTTGTATAACATTGGGCTCCTCTATGCCCAGATTGGAATGTTTGATTCTGCAGAAAGTTATTTTTCACGGATTGAAGGGAAAGACCCCCAGGTTCTTATGAGACTCGGCATGGTCTACCGTTCAATGGGTAAATTTGAAAAGGCAATTGAATGTTTTCAAAAACTCATCACCCTAAATCCCAGAAGTCCTCAAGGGTATATGGGGCTCTTATCTACCTATCTTGACTCCGGTGATACAACAGATGCCCAGAGGATTTTAAAGGACTGGATAAGAATAAATCCGCAGGATACAACCGCAATAAATCTCTTAAAGGAGATTGGTGGTTGATGAAGGCGGTCGTCTTATATTCCGGGGGGCTTGATTCCAGTCTGGCGCTCGGTTTAATAAAAAAAATGGGGGCTAAGGTCTTTCCCCTGCACATAAAACACGAATTTCTGCCCATAAGTTCACCACCTGAGGTTTTGAACCTAAAATCAATTGATGCCACAAAAGAGATGATTGAAATCGTGAAGAATCCCCATTATGGATACGGAAAGAACTTAAATCCCTGCATTGATTGTCGGATATTGATGCTTAAAAAGGCAAAGGAATATATGGAGAGTATAAAGGCAGATTTTGTCGTAACTGGTGAGGTTCTTGACCAAAGACCGATGTCCCAGCGTATGGAAACCCTTTTATTGATTGAGAAAAAGGCAAATCTTGAAGGGCTGGTTGTCCGACCCTTAAGTGGTGCCTTATTGCCACCGACCATTCCGGAAAAAATGGGGTTGATAAAAAGAAAGGACCTTCTTTCAATAAGGGGGCGTTCCCGAAAGATTGAATTAACTCTGGCAAAGGAGTTGAATATTACAAACTTTCTTCCACCCGGTGGTGGCTGTCTCCTAACGGATAGCAGGTTTGCCCAACGGCTTGCGGATTTAATGCGTTATGAAGTTGAAATTACACAGGAGGACATTATTCTCTTAAAACTCGGCCGACATTTTCGCCTTTCACCCGGGGCAAGGCTCATTGTGGGAAGGGAAAAAGAGGAAAACGAAAGACTTGAGAAACTTTTAAATTCAAGGGCAATATTGCTGTTCGTTCCGGACACCGGCAGTCCCAATGCAATCCTTATTGGTGATAATGACCTTTTAAAGACGGCCGCTGAAATTACTGCCCGTTATAGTGATAAAAGAAATGAAAGAATGGTGGAGGTCTGCTATAAAGAAAGAGAAAAGATTGGTCGGATTAAGGTAAAACCCAGTCGGGATGAAGATTTGAGAAATTTAAGGATATAATAAAAATGGAAAAGTTATGGGCACCCTGGCGCATTGAATACATTCGTAATTTAGGTTCGGGTTGCTTTCTGTGTTCAGCATTGAAAAATAAAGATAAGGAAGAGGTATTGATAATAGAAAGGAATACCCGGGCATTCACCATTATGAATCGTTATCCATACAATAATGGACATCTATTGGTTGCCCCGATAAGGCATACTGGTTTGATTGAAGAACTCAACGACGATGAAATTATTGATATAAATCGCCTTTTGGTAAGGGCGATAAAGGCAATTAAGGTCTCATTAAAGCCTGATGGATTTAATATTGGAATAAATCAGGGTAAGATTGCGGGCGCCGGTCTTGTTGACCATATCCACATTCATCTTGTTCCAAGGTGGAGTGGTGATACAAATTTTATGCCGATTATCGGCGAAACGAAGGTCATCTCTGAAGGCTTGAAAGAGACATATAAGAAAATTAAAAAGGGAATAGAGCAGATAGAATCTCTGCAGGAACATTGAAGGAATAAAATTGAAGTGAACACCATCGGGGGACTTTTGCCTATATTACATTCTGGGTAGAATGGAGAAAGGGCAGGGGTGAGGGGGAATTTTATCTGTTTTTAATCTGCCCTTATCCGTTTGAATCCAAAGTATTGGAATTATTGAAAATCCAATACCTTATAAAATATACCCCATCTGAAATCTCATTAACTACAAAATTGTGATTGTCCTTCGTCAAAGATTTCAAAATTTTAAAATCTAAATTTATTTCAAAAACTTTAAAAATCTCTGGGCATCATCAAACATCGTGATATTATTAAACATTACATAACCAGTTTTATTCTTTACCATTTCAGCCAATTTTTCCAGTTCTTCATCCATGAATTGGTGTTTATAACCCCTGCCACCGTGAAGGCGATAATAGAAGATTTTTCCATAAGTTGGCGCACGCAAAAATGGGTCAACAACATCAATCAAACCAAGTTCCTTACAAATTTTTTCAATCTCTTCGGGTTGCCATCTTCCCCTTGATTCCCAGCCGAATATAAAATCTTTTCTATCAATCTTATTGAAAAAATTTTTCATATTTTTAATATTCTCTTTTTCTGGTTTGAAACCCGGCGGAGATTGAAAGATGACTATTTTTGTTTTCAAGATTGTAGCATAATCTTTTAGTATCTCATAACATTTCAACACTTCTCGGGTTGGTTGAAAATTTCCCAGATTCTCCAATTTTAAATTTTCCAGATGCCGTGCCCTTTTATATGTAGGTGAGGTGGCAGGATGGGTTATAAACTGAAAGGCCTTTAAGACAAATTCAAAGTTCCCTGGCGCCTTTTCACGCCATTTCCTTAAGTTCTCGGGATTGACAAAATCATAAAAAGTGGACTGGACCTCAATCACCTCCAATACCTTATAATATCTTGAATGTGCTACAGGAAAACCGCAACAACCAACTTTTATCATTTTGTTAATTGTAAAAATGTTAAACTCATTTTTGTAATATTTTTTCACTTAAAAGCCATTTGTTTGGAGGATTCATTTTTAGGCACCCAGGTGTGTTTTTCATCAATTATATGTATTACCCTATAACCCATAGTTAATAGTTTTTTTCCAATAAACCTCCGATGGCACTTCCAGGGGAGGGTCTCGGCACAGATGATGCATACAATTTTATTATTAGCAATTTTAGCTACCTTATCTATACCTGATTTGAATGCATCCGACTTTGTCCATTTCTCATATCCACCTTTACGGTATCCACCAAGTTCATCTCCAAGATGGATGTATTCAATTCCTTCTTTTAGGCAACGTAGCAAAAGTCTTTCTTTTTTGAAGTCTTCAATTTTGCTGGTCGGAAAGCGACGGACATCCACAACTGTCTCTATATGAAAATTTTTTATTATCTTTAAAAAATTATCTATTCCCCTTGTGCCGGTACCAAGGGTATAGATTAACTTTAACATAACAGACAATTATAACCCTTTTAATTTTTGAGTCAAGTCTTGACCGGCAAAATTTTATTGGTATAATAAAAAAATGACAGCGGTGGCTAACAGGAGAAAAAAATGGCGCCTTCTTGATACAGGGCAACTGAGTGCATCGGAAAATATAGCCCTGGACCGGGTTCTCCTTGAATCAAGGGCAAAGGGATGGTCTCCCAATACAGTTCGGTTTTTGCAGTTTTCACCACCCGCAGTTTTGATTGGTTATCATCAGTCAGTTGAACAGGAGGTGAGGGTTGACTATTGCGAAACCCACAATATTCATATTAACCGTCGAATAACCGGTGGCGGCACGGTCTTTTTTGATGAATCGCAATTGGGCTGGGAGATAATCGCCGATAAATCTTTTTTTAATTTGAATATTGCCAATCCGGCATTTTTTGAGCGGGTCAGCACGCCAATTGTCCGGGCTCTGAATAGACTGGGAATCAGTGCCCGATTTAGACCAAGAAATGATATTGAGGTCCGGGGTAAGAAGATTTCGGGCACCGGTGGCACAGAAATGGATAATACCTTCCTTTTTCAGGGGACACTGCTTGTTGATTTTGACATTGATACAATGCTCAGGGCATTGCGCGTGCCCATTGAAAAATTAAAAAGGCATGAGATAGAGGCCTTCAAGGATAGGGTTACCTGTATAAAATGGGAATTGAATTATCTGCCCCGGCTAAAAGATTTGAAATCGGTAATAAAAAGAAGTTTTGAAGAAACCTTTCACATTGAACTTAATGATGGAGAATTGCTTTCTGAAGAAAGAGAACTATTCAATAAAATCCTGCCCGATTATAGTTCTTTTGCCTGGATAAACAAGGTCAAATCGCCGGCGGTTGAACAGCCTATGGTCTGGGTGAGTCTTTATACCCCGGGCGGAATAATAAAGGCATTTTTTGTTATCAATCTGAGATTCCATTATATTCAAAGTGTTGTCATAACCGGTGACTTTTTTGTGACACCCCCGGAGATAATATACAACCTTGAGGCATTACTGAAAGGGATTCCTCTTGATAAGGAACTGATAGAAAAGAGAATTAAAGAATTCTTTTCTCAGCACAATCACAGTATGGCAGGTATATTATCCTGTGATTTTATCAGTATCATTGACCGGCTATTTGAGAAACTTGACCTCTGTAGATTCAATCTTCAGCCACCGCTTTCAAATCACATATTCCTGGTCAATGGAACATTTGAACAAATCCTGAGCAGAAGACCGAGGTTTCTCCTGCTCCCTTATTGTGCCAAATCTCCTGAGTGTGGTTATCGCTACAAAAAGGAATGTGCAGAATGCAATGAATGCACGGTTGGTCAAGCTTATCACCTGAGCCAGAGATTCAATCTTGAGCCGATTACCATAACGAGTTTTGAGGACTTGATGCAAACCTTAAGGGAATTTAAGAGAAAGGATGTAAATGCATACATCGGGTGCTGCTGTGAACAATTCTTTGTAAAGCATCAGGATGATTTTGAGGCCTCGGGTATTTCAGCCATTCTTCTTGATATAAATAGCGAAACCTGCTATGACCTGGGCAAGGCGAGTTTTGCCTATAGGGGTGAATTTGAAAGTCAGACAAATTTGAATTTAGACCTTTTAAAAATGGTGCTTAATGTTTTATGATGTATTGATTGTGGGGGCAGGCCCAGCTGGAAGTTCAACCGCCATGGTAATTGCCCAGCAGGGTCGGAAAGTTCTGATTGTGGATAGAAAAAGGGTGATTGGTGAGCCGGTCCGGTGTGCGGAATTTGTCCCCCGTCTTTTGGCAGGGGAAGTGTCCATTTCAAAAGATTGTATTGCCAATGAGGTTGAATCAATGATAACCCATTTCCCTGATGGCGAATCTTACAAAATTCTTTCTCCGGGTTTTATTCTGAATCGGGCACTGTTTGACCGAACTATGATAATTGAGGCATTAAGAGCCGGGGCTGAATTGTGGATTGATACGCGATTCGTCAGATTTTCCCATGGGAAGGCACTGGTGGTAAGAGGCGGCGAGTTGGTGGAAGTGGCGGCAAAGGTAGTTGTGGGTGCCGATGGTCCAGTTTCATCGGTGGGGAAGATGATTGGAGAAACAAATAAGGATTTTGTCTTTGGTCTTGAATACCAAATTCCGCTGATGAAGAATATGAGCGACACCCAGGTCTATTTCAGCAGAGATTTCTTTGGTGGGTATGCCTGGCTCTTTCCCAAGGAACGGTATGCCAATGTAGGAGTGGGAATTAAATTAAAAAGGAATTGTTACCTGAGATTAAAGAACCTCCTTGACCAATTTATAAAAAAACTCAAGAAAGAAGAAAAGATTATCGGTTCGCCAGTTTCTCTGATTAGTGGTTTGATTCCGGTGGGTGGACCGCTTAAGACCGTAAAGGAAAATATTCTTCTCGTCGGTGATGCGGCTGGTCAGACCCATCCAATTACCGGAGCCGGCATTGCCCAGGCGATAATTTGTGGAAAGATAGCTGGCGAGGCAATTGTGCAGGCAGTCAAATCGGATAATATTAAAAAATTGTTAGAGTATGAAAAAAATTGGCAAAAATTATACTACAGTGAACTGAAAAGGGCAACCGAAAAGAGACATTTTTTAGAGAGAAACTGGGGAAAATTGAATGAGGTTTTGAAGCGATGCTGGGTTGTGTTTCCTGAATATTATGGATGATTTAAAAGAACTTGCCGGTCAGGCGCGTAAAATTTCTTATCAAAATTTTGGCAAACGTATCACATTTTATATTCCCGGAATGTTCTGTTACAATGGTGAGTGGGGTAATTATCCGGCAATCTCACTCACCGGCCGAAATTGTCGGCTGAATTGTCCCCATTGTGAAGGTAAATTGTTAAAAACGATGATTCCCGCAAGAACCTCTCAGGAACTGTTGAGGGTGGCATCTGATTTAGAAAAGAGAAAGGTTGCCGGTTTTCTTTTGACCGGTGGTTTTGATAAGAGTTTATCTCTGCCCTGGTCAGATTTTGCACCGGCGATAGAAGAGATAAAGAACAAGACGAATCTTAAGATTATAGTGCACTGTGGTATTGTGGATACAAAAACAGCGCGGGTTCTTAAGAAAACTAAAATTGACCAGGCATTGATTGATGTTATCGGCGATGACCGGACTCTAAAGAAGATTTACAAAACAGAAATGGGGGTGCAGGATATCTTCCAGACCATTGAAAATCTCATTGCTGAGGATATATTAGTCGTTCCCCATATTGTCATTGGATTAAACTATGGGAAAATCACCGGTGAATATGAAGCAATTGAGAGACTTAAGAAATATAAGTTTAAGACGCTGGTATTTGTGAGTCTTATGCCCCTTCCTGATACGCCGATGGAAAAGATTGAACCACCCGATGCCCAAAAGATTGCCCGAATTATTGCTTGGGCACGAATCCAGCTGCCGGACACAATTATGTCCCTGGGATGTGCCCGAAAAAGGGGAGATTGGGGGATTGAATTCTGGGCTCTTGATTGTGGAATAAATAGAATTGCCCTGCCCAACGATGAGACTGTGGCCAGGGCGAAAGAATATAACTTAAAGATTGAATGGAAAAAGACCTGTTGTTCACTGGATTGAACTATTGACTTTTCTTTTGATTTCTATTATAATCTATTGTGGCTAATGATCTTAAAACGATTACCTTAACCACTGATGGCCTTGAGAAACTGGAGAAATTACTTGCCAATTTTTGCGCCCAGACAAATATCATCTGGGCAATTCTCATTACCAGCACCGGGCACCTTCTGGCACAGAGGGGATTTGTTTACTCTTTTGATGTTTTAACGATTGCCGCCCTCACCAGTAATATCTTCAATTCCACAATGGAACTGGCACGGCTTATTGGCGAAAGGAAGTTTAATGAATTACTTCAAGAGGGGAAAAATTTTAGCATTTACTATATTACGGTGGATGCGAATTACTTGTTGGTTTCAATGTTTGATGACCGCACAATCCCTGGGGTTGTTAAAGTGGCTTCTGAAGAGTTTTCAAATACGGTGCATAAAATTGTCCAGGGGGAATTTTGAAAAAAGGCGCCAGTTTTGATAATTTTTATGTCTATGATGGTAATCGCATTGCCTATCTCGCAGGTCAGAAGATTATTCAGTTTCCCGGTGAAATTTTCAATCCATTTTATGTCTTCTCTAATGGCAGTCTGGGGAAAACCCATCTGTTATGGGCAATCTATGAGGAATTGAGGAAAAAGATTGATGTTCTCATCTTTACTGGTAAGGAGTTTGAAAAATACCTTGATGAGGCAAAGGAATTCAATACCCCAATTATCGTTGATGACATAAACTTAATCGCTGAGAAGTATCAGGATAAAATTCTCTCAATGATTGATGTTCTATTACTCAACGAGAAGCAGTTATGCTTTTCAGGAAATGCTGCCCCCCGGGATTTGAAAAACCTGAACCCAAAACTCATTTCAAGACTTGAAGGTGGCTTAATTTGTGATATACAACCACCCAAGGAATTACAACTTGTTGAATTCATCAAGAAAAAGTCTGAAGAAAAAGGGGTAATTATTCCGGATGAAATTGCCCTGGAACTTGCCCATCTCTCGGTTGGTTCATTGAGAACTATTGAGGGAATGGTTAACCGAATTGCCGCCTATGCTTCACTGGGGAATGTTACAATAGATTTAAGCAATATTCGTTTAATTCTCAAGGAATTCTATCCGAAAGGAATTTATAGTCCGGTTTCATCTTTAATAGAAGAATTGAAGAAAAATGCGGATGAGGTATTTACCCAAATTTTTGAGGAAGTTGATGTCCGCAAGGAGTTCAAAGAAAAGATTTATATCTGGGAGATGAAAGGCTTTGATACCTCATCGTTGAAACCCCTCCTTGAAGGCGACATTGAAGTTCTTACCAACGCCTATAACGATTTTATAAAAAAGGTTGAACGTCTGATTGAACTGCAAAGAGAATTTGGTCTTCTGGATACAAGCAAGGCACCCGAGGAGGCGATTAAAGTTGAGACGATGCTCTTTTCGGTGGACAAAATTGATGAAATTGAGCGACTCATTGAAATAATCAAGGCGAAGTCTGGACCACAGGTAATAACCGGTAAGTTTAAGGAATATCTGGTTGGTGAGTGCAATAAAACCGCCTTTGAACTGTATCACAAACAGGTAATTTTAAATCTTGGGAAAAAGTTTAATCCCTATATAATCCTCGGCGAATCAGGCACGGGCAAGACCTATCTTCTTGAGGCAATAATGGACGACCTTACGCATCGTGGTCTAAAGGTCTCTTTCTATGATTTCGCGGGATTGAAAGAGTTTTCATTTGATAAAAATGTCCATTTTGATGCCCTCTGCATTGACAATTTTTCTGAGGTATTTTCTATGCCGGAAAAGATGCGCAAAAGTATATTTCAAATATTGATGGATTTCATAAAAAATGACCAGCCGGTTTTTCTTGCCTCCCTGCCGTTTTCAAAGGATGTTGTCCTCACCGATGATGAGAAGTTAACCTTTGAATTGGGAATTGAAGTCTTTCTCAATCCACCGGGTGAGGATATTGTTGAAAAAATTTTGAAGACGAAGTTATCTGAAGAGGAATTAGAAGGGATTGCCGGACAAAAAATTCCCCAATTCAGTTCTTTTTATGAGATTGATGAATTTATAAAATCAATTGTGGGTAAAAAATACATACCTGAACCAGTAAGTGAGGTAATCGGCCTTGGTCTGCCTGGCGAAGAGGAGATTGCACTAACCAAGGAAAAGGAAGTTGTAGAAGAAACCCCCAAATTAGAGGCGGAAGGTAAAGAAGCAGAAGGGAAACCGCCTTTAAAGAAATTAAAAGAAGAACGTTTGATTCTGCTTAAGATTTCTGATGAATTGATTGAGGAAAATTATTAAATATGGCAATAAAAGGTTCTTTGAGTGAGGCAAACCTGCCGGATGTAATTCAACTTCTGAGTTTCTCCCTTAAATCCGGCTGTCTTTCAGTTACTGATGGTAAGAACTTCGGTAATATCTTCCTCAAAGAAGGCAAGATTATTTATGCAACCCTTTTGAATAGAAAGGACCGGCTGGGTGATATCCTTATTAAAAAGAAGATAATTGATGAGACAATGCTCAAAGAAGCACTGGAAGAACAGCGCACAAAAAACAAAAGACTTGGTGAAATTTTGGTTGAAAAGGGATATATCACTGAAGAGATACTGGCCCAGGAACTTACCGCGCAAATTACCGAAACAATCTTTACTATGCTAACCTGGGAGACCGGCTACTTCAATTTTGAAGCGGATTTGTTGCCCGCAAGCGGTGAATTTATAGTGCAACTTTCACCCCAGCAACTTCTTCTTGAGGGAGCGCGTCAGATTGATGAGTGGCGTAAGATTGAAAATAAACTCCCTCCCTTTGAAACTGTCCTTGTCACAAAGCCGGATAGTTTAAATATTCCACTGACCGATGAGGAACAAAAGGTAATGGCACTCATTGATGGAACCCGCACGATTGACGATATTCTGAAGTTATCGGAACTTGATTTCTTTGAAACCTGTCGGATAATCTATGGTCTTCTTTCGGCTGGACTTCTGGAAAAACCCGAAAAGATCCTGATTTCAAAAAAAATTGGGGATGTTACTGAATACAAAAATCTTGGTTTTGCATTCTTTAAAACCGAGATGTATGAAGAGGCGGAGCGGGAATTTAAAAAGATTTTAGAAATTGAACCGAACAATGTTGAGGCACTCCTCTATGAGGGACTGATTGAATTAAAAAGAGGGAATTATGATAAGGCAAAGGAATATCTTCTTAATGCAAACAATTTGGAAAAGAGGGTGTCAATTCTAAATAATCTGGGATATTTATTTATACAATCAGGGGAATTTGAGCAGGCCCTGGAATATCTGAATGAGGCAAAGGGTATCTCATCCGATGACCCGCGGGTCAATTGTAATTTGGGAATTGCCCTTTATCACCAGGGAAAGTTAAGGGAGGCGATGGAGATTCTGAGTGCGGTTATTGAAAAAAGACAGGAATTTTTGACTCCCCATATTTATCTTTCCGTAATCCTTTTGAAACTGGCGATAATTGAACCGGATTTCAAAGTTGAAAAGGCTATTGATTTCTTAAAAGATTGTATCAATAAATTCCCCAGGATTGAACTGTTCAAAAATAATCTCGCGGTTCTCTATGAAGCACTTGACCAGCCCGAAGAGGCAGAACGTGCCTATCGTCAGGCTCTTGAAGATAACCCGAATAGTTTACAGGTCTGCCGAAACCTTGCCAACTTTTACTATGAATCCCAGATATTGGGTGCAGCCCGGGAATTATATGAGAAAATTCCTGAAGAAAAGAGGGACTGGGAGGTTTTATTCAAACTCGGAAACATATATATGCGACAAGGTGACCAGGGACTGGCGCTGAGTTGCTGGCAGAAGGCACACCTTTTGAATCCCCAGAATGATATAATTGCTAAAAATATTCAAACGCTACAGAAAACTCGTGGAGAATAATTTTTTTGAGTTGATAAAATTTATTGAAAATAAAACTTCGTTCCCCTGCCAGAGTTATAAGGAGAAACCGCTGGCAAGGAGAATCAGGGTTAGAATGAGGGCACTGGGTTTTTCTAATTTCTCTCAATATATTGAATTTTTGAAAAAAAATCCTGAAGAGTTTCCCAGACTCCTCTCGGTGCTGACAATCAATCTCTCATATTTTTTCAGAAATCCTGAAACATTTGAATATCTTGAAAAAGAGATATTTCCCGAATTTAAACACAGGGATAGTCTGGTCTTCTGGAGTGCGGGTTGCGCCCGGGGTGAAGAACCCTACTCACTGGCAATCATCTCGGCTGAAACTGGAATGCTAAATAAAATCTTTATTTATGGAACGGATATTGACGATGAGGCATTAACTATTGCCCGGGATGGCGTTTATCAACTATCTGCATTTCAATATACACCGGAATATATAATTAAAAAATATTTCTTTAAGATTGATGACCATTATCAGGTTTGTGAAGAAATTCGTTCTAAGGTTAGATTCTATAACCTCGACCTCTTTGCACCTCCACCTTTTGAAGAGTGCGACCTGATAATGTGCCGGAATGTTCTCATCTATTTAAAAAAGGATGCCCAATCAAGTTTGCTCAGCAAGTTCTACAAATTACTAAAGCCCGGTGGTTATCTGATCATTGGTAAGGTGGAACTCCTTTTGGGAATCCCTGAGGCAAAGTTCTTTGAACCGGTAAATCAAGCCGAAAGGGTATATAGAAAAATTTAATATGGACGAAAAGAAGGTGGGGATTGGTGAGGTGAAAGTTGAGCAGGGAGATGTAATTCTTTCTGCATATGGGGTTGGTTCCTGTGTGGTTGTGATATTCTATGAAGAAAAGAAAAAGGTTGGGGGACTTGCCCATATTCTTTTACCCACAGGAAGCGAGGAGAGCACAAAAAATCCTCACGGTGCGATTAAAGAGTTGCTCCGACGATTTAATGAAATGGGCGTGAGTAAGGAAAGGATTGTCGCAAAAATTGCCGGTGGGGCTACGATGTTTGGCGATTTCAATCATTCATCAATTGGCCGGCGAAATGTGATAGAGACGAAGAATATCTTAGAAAGTCTATCAATTCCCATTGTTGCCGAGGATGTCTTTGGAGATTGGGGCCGGACAGTGCTCTTTGACCTCAAAAGTGGCGAGGTGCGTGTGAAGTCTTATCGTCACGGAGAGAAGATTCTATGAAAAAGAGAATCCTGGTTGTTGAGGACTCAATCCTGATGCAAAAGGTAATTGGTGATATCATTAAGGAGTCAGAAGAATTTGAGGTCTGTGGTTTTGCCCGAAGTGTCAATGAAGGATGGGCAAAGTTCAATAAACTCAATCCCGAAATCGTCACCCTTGATTATGAGTTACCCGGGGAAAATGGACTTGTGTTGTTAAAAAAGATAATGGAAACAAAACCAACGCCGGTTGTGATGATTTCTGCCCATACCAGGGAGGGAGCGGATTTGACAATTGAATCTTTGAAGATGGGTGCGATAGATTTTTTTACCAAGCCTTCAGGACCAATCTCTTTAGACCTCTATAACTACAAGGCAGAACTTCTCAATAAGTTAAATTTGGCGGGCCGGGCAAATCTACCCTTATCAGAAAAACCCCCAGTTATAAAAAAAATCACAAAAAATCTTGATTACTACATTGGAATTGGTTCCTCAACCGGCGGGGTAAGGGCACTGAATAGATTGATTCCTTCTTTCCCTAAGGATAGCGGGGTGAGGATAATTGTGGTTCAGCATATGCCCAAATTTTTTACTGCCTCCCTTGCTTTTCACCTTGACGAACAGTCAAGTTTGAAGGTGAAGGAGGCGGATGACAATGATGAAATAACACCCAATCAGGTCCTCATTGCCCCGGGTGGTCTTCATATTCGGGTTGACCGTTCAGGAGCGAGGGTAGAACTTTCTGATGAACCACCGAGACATGGTGTAAAACCATCTGCCGATGTTCTTTTTGAATCAATGGCTGAAGTTTACAGAGAGAAGGCAATCGGCTTGGTTTTAAGCGGAATGGGTCATGATGGCACCCAGGGGCTTTCAAGAATTAAAGAATGCGGTGGATTAGTAATCGCCCAGGACCCAAAGGAGGCGCCGATCGCCGGTATGCCTCAATCAGCAATTGATGCCGGAATTGTTGATTTTGTTCTGCCGGTGGCAGAAATTCCAGGTAAAATAATGGAGTTATCAAAAGATGACTGAAGAGATTAAGAAAAGCCTTGATGAACTAAAAAGGATTGTCAAGGAATATACACCAGAAAAAGAGGAGAAGATTAAAGAAATGGTTAAAGAAATCTATATTGAGATTGCCAATGCCGCAAAGGCCTTAAGCCAGGCACAGGATGAATTGAGAAAGATTGTATTTGAACTTAAAATTAAAAAGACATCTAAGGAGGATGCTGGAAGATTCTATGCCTTTTTGAAAGCAAAGACCTCAGCAGAACTTGATATTGCGACACTCCTTGACCGGGCCTGGAATTTAATTGTAGTAGAGGAGAATGATGAGGCGATTAAGGTGCTGAAGGAAGTTCTTGAGATAGAGCCCAAAAATGTTCGGGGACTCGGACTTTTGGGACTTGCCTTGATGAATAAAGAATTATACGATGAGGCAATGTTATATTTTCAAAAGGTTCTCACAATTGAACCCAATAATCCATTTGCCCTGAATAACTTGGGGTTTATCTGCTACAAAAAGGGAATCTGGGGTGAGGCAATTGAGCATCTAACTAAAGTGTTAAAGCAACAAAAAGACCGAACTGCCTGTTTGTATGCAAATTATTATCTGGGATTGGTCTATCTGGAAAGAGGTATGCTCTCGGATGCAGTAAGGTTTTTTGAGGAGGCTTTAAAGATTGGTCCAAATCTGCAGGAGGCTTATTACTATTTGGGAATGGCAGAATTAAAAAGATATGAATTTAAAAAGGCAGTTGAATACTTTGATAAATGTATAAAGATTGATAAATCCTCCAAATATGCACAACTTGCTGAGGAGGAATCAGCAAAGATAAAACCAATTATTGAACCAGAAAAGATAATGAGAAAAAAATAAAAAAGAAAAAATGGAATTAACCAGAACCTTGAATTTTGTTGAAAAATTGATGGTGCGGGTCGGCAACTATATCTACCAATTGTCAAGCCGAAGAAAAAAGATTTATTACAAGGGGGCGGTTGACCTCGTGACACAATTTGATAGACTATCGCAGAGGATGATAATTGAAGTTCTTAAAGAGAAATTTCCGGATTATGGAATTTTAAGCGAGGAGAATTATGTCCAAAAGTCTAATAATTCTGCAAGATGGATTCTTGACCCCCTTGATGGAACAACGAACTTTGCCCATAATCTTCCCATCTGGTCAATTTCGCTGGCCTTAGAGATGGAAGACAAAATTCTTCTTGGCCTGGTCTATGACCCAACCCGTAAGGAATTGTTCACCGCGATAAAAGGCAGAGGGGCGTATTTGAATGGAAAGAGAATTCGGGTTTCTCAGACAAAAAGTCTTGGTAAGAGCCTTCTGGTCACCGGTTTCCCCTATGATATTCGCAAGACAAAAGAGAACAATCTAAACTATTTTGCAAAATTCTGCATCTATGCACAGGCGGTGAGAAGATTGGGTTCAGCCGCCCTGGATTTATGCTACACTGCCTGTGGAAGGTTTGATGGTTACTGGGAATTGAAACTTTCACCCTGGGACCAGGCCGCAGGTTATTTAATCTTAAAAGAGGCGGGTGGAAAGATTACCGACTTTAAAGGTAAACCATTCAATATTTATGATAAAGAGATTCTGGGCACAAACGGATTCATCCATTCCCAGATGCTCAAGATTTTGAATAAAAATGATTAGACCGAATTGACGAAATATTCACAACTGGGGAGTAACGATTCTCCTGATTTCGGCATTTATCAATTGACAAATATATGCAAATTCTTTATCAGTTCTGAAGAGTCAAAATTTTTCTCACTTTTATGACCCCCCAAATTTTTGACAGAAGAATCAGGGTTTTTACATAATCTTTAATTCTCCATTCAATACTTCTTTAAAGTATATTTAAGTATAGGAATTTGAAAAATTCCTATACTTAATAATGAATTCTTTCATTATAGAAAAAAACGGCAACAAGATATTCAGGACAAACAATATGCAATTAGGTATCAGCGATACTATAGGGTTTGTTGGACAGCGGGGGTTTTCAGGGGGTATCCCCCTGAATATCTTGTTCGCACCTCACTTTCCTCTTTACTTTCTGGAAATTATATATATAATTATGCCCAGATAGGAAACAAAGATAACTTTACATCAGGCGAGGTTGAAATTGAAAAAATTGGCTAATGAGTTATTGAAACTAATAGATATATTTTTGGATTCAAACGGATTAAGACAGAATAAATTCCCCCTCACCCCTGCCCTCTCCCCGCCAATCTTTGTGGCGGGGAGAGGATAAAGGTGAAGGGAAACTCTATTTTTTTCTTTTTGTCATTGCGAGGCTCTCGTAGAGAGACGAAGCAATCTGACCCGAAGGGTCATTCCGAGTCCGCCATACAGTGTGGCGGACGAGGAATCTCAATGGGATTACTTTGTCGTTTGGTTCCTCACAAGAACAGATGGGATTGCTTCACCCGCCTTCGGCGGGCTCGCAATGACAGAAGGAGTAAGGTGGGCTCAATGACTTTTAGTATGAATAATCCGGGTTGTATTCATGCGATTGCCGAGCGGCTTTGGGAGGAGTTAAGGAACGATTTCCCAAAAAAACAAAAGAATTTGAAATTCGTTCCTCAAAACTGAAATTGCCCCTTGACAATTGTCAAAATTTATATATAATTATTAGACTTCGGGAGGCAGATGACCACGCTTAAGATGTTGGATGCCCAGAAAACTTGAATTTATAATTACCATATCAGGTGATGCTATATTAATTTGTTTAATATTCATCATTAGCTGGAAAGCGTCTTTCATTAATAGTGCAGTTACCAATTCGCACGCAATTATTGCCAATTTGGGGCTATTATTATACTGGTTGTTTTTATTTCAGACCTTTGACCTTTATCAACCCCGCAGTCGGATTCAGTTTATAAATGGTGTTGCCAAATTGTTCCAGACCATCGTCATTGGTTTACTTATTTTAATTTCTTCGGGATATTTAATGAATATTAACTTCATTAAGGCAAGTGGCTTTGTTCCTTCCTATTGTTTTGCAATGGGTTCAGTTTTAATATGGCGAATGGTCTGGTGGGGAATTTGGGGAGAACTTTTTAAAAAGAGAGCCGAGCCGGTTTTGATTTTCAAAAATGGTGAATCTGAAGCAGATTATCCCGGATTTAAAGTCTTGAAAGAGATAAAATTCAATGAAATAAATCCGGATTTTACCGAGGATATTTTTAAAGAAAACAAATTTGAAGGAATTTTGATTGAAAGCAATGGCCAAAATCAAGAAGCGATTTTAAAATTGATTACACAATTTGCCGAGACCAATCAAAAAATTTTTATCACCCCAAAACTTTATCCGCTCGTCTATCAAGAATTTCTGATTAATAAAATTCCTGACTCACCGTTTCTCCAGATAATCTTCCATCCCCTTTCTAACTGGGATAGGTTTTTAAAGCGGTTAACCGATGTTTTTCTGTCCACAATTTTATTACTTGTCCTTTCACCAATTATGATTTTGATTGCCCTCTTGATAAAGATTGAATCCAGGGGGCCTATTATCTATAAACAGAAGAGAGTGGGTTTGCGGGGTAAAATTTTCTATTTGTATAAGTTCCGTTCAATGATTCAAGATGCTGAGAAGTATACAGGACCCGTATGGGCAAAAAAGAATGATAAAAGAATTACACGGCTGGGCAGGATACTCCGTCCCTTCAGACTTGATGAACTTCCTCAACTGTTCAATGTCCTTGTCGGGGATATGAGTTTTGTAGGGCCAAGACCGGAGAGACCGCACTTTGTTGCCAAGTTTATAAATACTATTCCGTTCTATAGACTTAGACATATTGTCCATCCTGGAATAACTGGCCTTGCCCAGGTGAAATACTCCTATGACCGTAACATTGAAGATGTTAAAAAGAAATTGACCTTCGACCTTGAGTATATAAACAATATCTCTTTAAAATTGGACCTGAAGATATTTTTGAAGACAATCCTTACCGTTCTAAAAAGGGAAGGGGCACATTGAACCCTGACCCCCTCTTAAAGAGGGGGTCAGGGTATTTTGTTATTTAACCGCGTGTTTCAGTTCGCCACCGGGTTTGAACTTAGGTATCTTTTTGGCCGGCACCTTCATCATTTCACCGGTCTGTGGATTTCTTGCTGTTCTTGCTTTTCTCTTGGCAACCGAGAATGTTCCAAATCCAACCAGGGATACCTTATCTCCCTTCTTTAATGCTCCAGTAACCGACTCAACAAATGCATCAAGTGCCAAGTTCGCCGCCTTTTTTGATATTTTTGCCTTTTTGGCAATCGCCTCAACAAGTTGTGCCTTAGTCATTTTTTTCACCTCCTTCCATTAGATTATTGTAAATTATATGTATATTTTGCGGTTTGTCAAGCCTCAAATTAACTTAAATTTTTACGGTCAGTCCCACGCGCATTTTAAATCCCGGCTTCCAGTGGAATGGATTATTGTAGTAAAAAATTCTTGCCTTGATATATTCACTGTGCAGTTCTTCGGGCGAATTTAATCCATCATGGTCATAATCAGCCTGGGGGGTATAATAGGCACTTAATAGTGAGATTGTTGAGAATTGTGATACACGAATTGAACCTTCCTGACCATCGGTATCTGGTTTGCCGGTTGTGCTATAAACTGCAGTTATCTGTTCGGTATTAAATAGATTGTAGAGATTGACAAAAAGGGAAAGTTTAACACCCTGTATTGAAATTCCTTTTGTAATATTTGCATCAACATTGATATAACCCGGCATACGGGCTGAATTATCGTCTCCTAATTTATTTCCTTTTGAATCGGTCGGTGTATAGGGGAATCCAGAGTGGTAGGAAAATATAAAGTCACTGTAAACATTCTGTAGGGGCACTATAGTGAAATCAGTTGGTATCTCAAATCCCAAACTGGAATTCACAATATGTCGCTCATCAAAATCCAGCCAGTAGTCAATTCTGGGCAAGGGATATTCACCAGTGATCGGGTTGGGTCCCTCCTGATAGATTCTATAATAATTCTGCCAGGCTGAAGAGGCGGTTCCCTTTGCAAATTGCAAGGTATAGGAAAGGTCAAAAGACCAGTAGTTTACCATTCTCTTCTTTATCGTGAATTCCATTCCCTTTACATTTCCGTAGTCAAGGTTTCGAACCTGATAATAGGGATATGGCATTGCCACTATCCGCTGGGTTTGAATTAAATCATAAATATCTTTATAATAGGCAATTATCCCAAATCCAAAGATCTCAGAAATTTGATTTTCGTAACCAATTTCATAGGCGACCGTCTTTTCTACCGTCAGGTTTGGATTTCCAACTACGGAGTTGTATCGTCTTAAAAGAAGCCAGACAACCTCGGGTTCGGTAGAACGATACAGGTCATGGGCAGTTGGCGTCTGATAGAAATGTCCATAATTAAAACGGAATTTTGACCTTTCAGTGATGGGCATAGAGAATCCCAACCTCGGGGAAAGCCTCAACTTGGGTGAAGCCTTAATAAGTGTTGTGTCGGTAATATCTGATGGGTTTTTCAATCCACTGGCTTTGGAATCAAGATAATCAAATCTCAAACCAACTCTGGTAACAATTCCCTCAAAGTCCATTCGGTCCTGTATGTAGAATGCACCCTTTATCGGATTTTTGTTATACATATCCCAGAAGGGAATTGAATAGAATGGAAGATTGTTATCAAACCAACCAACATTCTGGAAGATTACATCAATCCCCGTCTTAAATTCATGAACCTTGCCGATTGCATTTGTAAAGGAAAAACTCAACTGATAATCCCGATTAAAGAAATACCGCCACATACGGTCATCACCAATCGTGTAGAAAAATCCGGTTGCACCAAAAGGATTTCTCCGTAAACTCCGGGCACTGTATCTTTCAAATTCCTGATAATGATATTCAATCGTGGTGTCACACAATGAATCAATAAGATAGCATTTCACCATTGTGTCAGGCAGGTCAAATAGAATGTCAGGGAAGTGATTTGCCTTAAATATGTAGTCCTCATACCATTTCCTACCTTCCCTTTTTTCTCTTTCCAGGTCCCTTACTGCATAGAAGCGGGTATTTTTTGTCCAGCCCAATTTTCCTTCAATGACCTGATTCTTTGTTGGCATATAATTTAAAGTGAGAGATGCCAGATAACCCTTACGCAATTCTGCTGCACGGTGGTCAAGATTGTATATCATACTCAGTTCACCCCATATATCCGCATAGTATTGAAACATTTCCCTCTGGAAAAAACCCGAGGCAATGATTTTCCCTTTGGCATTGGGCAGACGGTAAGATAATTTCCCCTGGGCTTTATAATCAAATCTCGGAGAAGGAACCTTGTATTTTGCCTCCTGATGAGCATCCGTTAAGAATGCTTCACCGGAAAGAAAATAGCGAAGCCGGGATTTTTGTAGTATTCCCCCACCGATACTGAACTCATACTGATTGTAGCCGAAATTTAATTTGTCAGAATTGAATATCTCATCGGTTGTCCAGCGAAAATTTCCGCTGGTCTTTTCACCACCCTCACGGGTGACGATGTTTATAACCCCGGATAGTGCCTCGCCATATTCCGCATCAAATCCGCCGGTGATGACACCTATCTCCTCAACCGCTTCTTTATTTATTTGCAGTGCCTGCTGACCATAATGGGGGGCCTTTGTTAAAACGCCATCCACATAATAAGCAATTTCACTACTCCGGCCACCCCGGATGTGGGTTCCCAGTTCACTGGTTGAAACTCCGGCCTGAAGTGTAACAATCTGATTGATTGTGGATATGGGCAATTTGGCAATTTCTTCAGCACTTGATGTGTGGGTGGTCTGGGTGGAGGTTCTTATTACCATTGGCTTTTCGGCAACCACGACCACCGGTTCCATAATAATTACACTCGGTGATAGTTTAAAATTGAGATTGGTCGTCTGGTTAGAGGTAACGACGACATTCTTCTGCGTAACCGAGTTGTAGCCGATATAGGAGGCAGTTACCTGATATACTCCCACCGGGACAAAAGGCACAAGATAGGTACCATTCTCATCGGTTGCCGCACCCAGTTCAGTTCCTTCAATGACTATGTTGACACCGACCAGAGGTTCACCGTTTGATTCATCCCAAACCCGGCCCTGAATTCTTCCGCTACCACTGGCAAAGACAAAAGTTGCTAAAGTCAAAGAGAAGAAACTAAATTTTCGCATCTCTACCTCCTCTTAAACTATTTTATTTAAAATCTTTGAGTTGTCAAGTCTTATTATGATAGAACTTCTGAAATTTCGATATAAGCGAAATCAGGTATTATTGGGGGAGAGGCAATGGTTTTTAAAACAACATATAACACCAATTATGAAACCCCGTCCCTCACCTTTATCCTCTACCCGCCACAAAGATTGGCGGGGAGAGGACAGGGGTGAGGGGGAATCTTATCTGTTTTTAATCTGCCTTTATCCGTTTGAATCCAAAGTATTGGAATTATTGAAATCCCAATACTTGAACATACTTCAGGGGCTTGCCCCTGAATCCCTACGGACAGGGGCAAGGTCTGTCCCTACAATTTGGAGGCTCATCACCAAATTTTGTGAAAGTTTAAAAGTGCGGTCATGACACCACAAGTGGTGTCATTCCAATGTTTTCGTAGGGACAACCTTTATGGTTGTCCGTTTCTTTTCTATAATAAGAAATTTCATTATTAAGATAAATGTAGTTGTCCGATTTATCGGACAATGCCCAATGAATTGGGCAACCACAATTTTATATCCACTTTTGTAAAGGGAGAATAAAGGGGATTTAGCCCGGATTATTCATACTAAAAATCATTGCGCGCCCGCCTTACTCCTTCTGTCATTGCGAGCCCGCCGAAGGTGGGCGAAGCAATCCCATCTGTTCTTATGAGGAACCAAACGACGAAGTAATCCCATTGAGACCCCTCGCAATGACAAAAAGAAAAAACAAGGTGTCTCCTCACCCTTCCCTTCTTTTTAGTAGAAAAAGTAGAGAGTAACAAGTAGCAAAAAAAGAATTAAAATCCTTTCTACTCTCTACTTGCTACTCGCTACTGACAAAGGAAATGTAACTGAGAGGAGAAAGGTGAAAAGTCCAAAGAAAAAAACAGTGTCAAAAAATTTTGCGCTTGAAAAATGGCGCAAATCCGCTTTAGGATTGCATTTGAACGAAATTTACCAAAAACAGTATGAATAATTCGGGTTACTAATTTTGCCCGCGCCAAACGAAACACCCGATAATTGCCAGTCAACCCCTGATACCGCTTTACCTCAAAAAAGGGCTTTGTCAATAATCTTGTTTAATTAGGCGAGTCAATTGGAAAAATCTTATGAAATTCTAAAAAGAAATTTTCCTAAAAATGCTTATATCGGAATTTCAGTTTAATTGACCCCTTGACAAAAAGTTTATTATATATATAATGACTAATGTTTGAATTTCATTGTCCGATTCCAAAGTCTACCCTGCACAACGACATCAGGAATATGCAGAATATTAATAAGGAATTGGGCAGATTTTTTCAAGTTGATTTCGGGTCTTGTTCACCAATCAGAATGGCGGAGTGTAATATCCTGTTTTTTATAAAACCGATTCTTGACTTCGGGAAACGATAATTGAAATAGACAGGCACCTGTTTCTGTTTTTTGTCCGCCGCGTTGCTTGACGGGCTTTTCGGGAACCTGGAATAAAAAAATATTATCTGGAAATAATTCTTAGAATGACGGTCAATAAAGACCTACCTGGGGTGCCTTAGATACAATCCTATAGAGTTCCTGATATTCACCAGGATTATGGATTGTAGTAGAATTATATCCGTTGATACAAAAGGGAGAAAAATATGAAGTTTATAAAATATTCTCTCCTGATCATAATGGTGGTTAGTCTCGTCTTCATCGGCTGTGGCAAGACGAAAAAAGCCAAGTGGACAATCCTGGCCTATATGGATGGGAATAACAACCTTGATATTTCATTGAACGGAAATTCTTATTGCATTGCCGATGCCCAGGAGATGGAAAAAATTGGTTCAACCGATGATGTTCAAATTATGGTAATGATTGGCTCTTTGAAGACCGGCGGCAACTGTAAATATTACTATATTGAAAAATTTGAAAACGAAATGCCTGATTCAATCAGTTCTAAGGTGATTGAAAACCTGGGGACCAAAGATATGTCAGATAAAACGACCTTACAGAATTTCATCAGGGCGGGCATGGAAAATTATCCGGCCGAGCACTATATGTTAATTATTGATGACCATGGCGGCGGCTGGCGTGGCTCATGTTCGGATGAACAGAATGGGGCTGGTGATCTAATGACAATGCCCGATATGAGACTCGCCTTAGATACCATCCACTTTGATGTCATCGTATTTCATGCCTGTTTAATGTCAATGGTTGAGGTTGCCTATGAACTGAAAGATAATGCGGATTATATGATTGCCTCTCAGTTTACGATGCCGATGCAGAGCATTCTTGGTTCAGAACAATGGTTGGCGTATTTAACCGCCAATCCAAATACAACTCCACTCGAAATTTCCAAAAAGATTGTTGAGGCAGTCTATGCCACTGCCAACAACAAACAGAAACAAGCCCATATGGCCGTAACCGACCTGACGAAAATGACCGCACTCGCCTCCAAGATTTCTAATCTCGGGAATATGTTAGTAACCGAGACAGGCGACAATTGGAATGAAGTCTTAGATGCTTTTAATTCTACCCATTACACACAATGGGATGACCCGGCATTTTGTGACCTGCGTGAGTTTTGCAAGAAAGTATTACAGGAGCCGAATCTGCAAAACATCAATCTTATTAAAAACGCAGCTCAAGAAGTCATTGATGGAATAAACGAAGCAGTGCCGATGACGATGACCAATGTATCTGGCTTGACACGCGGCGGATTAAATATTCACTTCCCTCATAATACTGAATTATTTGACTCCACCAAGTATGTCGCTTGTCAATTTCGTTCAACTAACTGGCATGCGTTTTTATCTAAATTCATAAGTTCAACTGGTGGCGGCGGAGGTACTGGTACTTTGGTAGTAAATTCCACGCCCACCGGTGCCACGGTTTGGCTTAATGGTTCCAACACTAACTATACAACCAATGTCACATTTACCAATGTTAACCCCGGTAATTATGAAGTAAAACTTACACTAACTGGCTATTATGATTGGATTGATACGGTTGTGGTTGTAGCCGGTCAGACAACAACGGTAAATGCAACATTACAACAGCAAGGCGGGCAGACCCTTACTGTTTCCGGAGTAGTTACCTGGCCTGGTCATTCTCTATCTAATTACTGTATCGCCTTTCTTGATACATCACACACCAATACCATTTGGCCGGTTGGTATAGTTAGTGTCAATCCTGCTACCGGTATTTATACAATTATCTACTCGCTTTCCGCACCTCTTGAGGCATATGTTGAGGCATTTGATGATGTCAATAATAATGGCTATATAGATTCTGGTGAAGGACTCGGTTATTGGGATGCTAATGGAAATGGCCAATGGGATGATATGCTCACATTTCAACCCGGTCAGACTGTGAATAATGCTGATATTGTGCTCTTTACAGTTACTGAACTAAAGAAAAAACTGATTCTCAAATAATAGATTAAAAAAAATCTGCCAAGGCGGTCTTACGACCGCCTTTTTTTTGAATTCTTATCCAATTTCACTCCTCATTTTTCTTGAAGTATTACTTTAACATCTTTTAAAGGTGTAAATAAGGTCCCTTAACGTTTGCAGTTACCCCTTGACAAATGCTTTTTTTTAGTATAATATATAATAGAAAAGGGCTCAAGAAGGCTCAAGAGGGCTCAAAATGGCAGAAAAAGGTAATTTGAAGGCGAAATGGAGACTGGGAGACAAGGGGAAACGGAGATGGCGAGAAAAAAAGAAGTTAAGAAAATAAGAGGTTGAAAAGGTATGAAACTAAATAGACCAGATAAACCAGATAGACGAGACAGACCAGATAGATCAATAACGCTGGAGGTAAGACGACCACCAAACTTTATATTTGTTTAATGCTTTTCTTTAGCATTATCTTTGGGAATCAGCCGAGCCATTATTTGTTGATGAAAAAACAATCAGTGTTTATTCCTGATTGGCGAAGTGAGATTCTTAACCCAAATGCTGCCTACATCAATAATTTTCTCCTAACCAATACAGGAAATTCAAATTTAACCACTGATTCAATCCAGATGCAAAAAACTCAATCCGATGCAAGTAGGGTAACTTTGGGGAAGATTGTATTAGAGGCATCCGGGGGGCTAACGGGTGGTGCTCTTATTACCTATTTTACCTATAAAATAGGAGGGCATTCATCGTGGTGGCCGATTTGGGGGTATGGACTTGGTTTTTCGTTTGGGCCAGCAATAGGTGCGACACTGGTAGGTAATGCTTTAACCGAACCAAATGGCTCTTTCATCAAAAGTCTTATTGGTTCATCATCAGGTACTATATTGGGGGGTATAGCTCTATACACAACTCTTTGGCTTCTTGGAATGTCGCATGACCCTAACGCAAATCTTGCGCCATTCTATATAATAACTGGAATATCAGGTTTACTACCAACTATTGGCGCAGTCATTGGATACAATTTAAAAGGTTCTGGTTGTTGTTTATGGGGAGCCAAAGGAATTCACAACCTTGAAACTGAATTGAGCCAAACACCTGAAGCATTATTTCGGGTGCAAATAGTTTCAATAAAATTTTAAGGGGAGGCATAGATGAATAGTTTTGGAAAAACACTTATATTTTTATTTGCTTGCGTAGTTTTTGGATATGCGAGCCATGACCCATTGCCGGACAGTATTGCGCCACTATATGCTAATTACGATGGTTTAGATTTAATGAGCGATGCACCCTGGGTGATAAATAAAGATGAAGTTAGTCCTTTTTTCTTTATCACGAAAAGCTGTAAGGCGGCAGCACTTAACGAATATTACTCGTTCGGTAATTCAGAAATCAGTGATTCGTCAACTAATGATACAATCAAACGGCAAAAAACTCAATCCGATGCAAGCAGGGTTACTTTCGGTAAGATTGCATTGGAGTCAATAGGTGCTGCAACAGGTGGATTTCTTCTTACATATACATTTTTTAATATCTCACTACCATGTGTTGGCAATTTTGATACCTGGT
>Ga0207433_10002038_pt1 | contig 42028 bp, 40 predicted proteins | sample YelNatPaOPGAMG01_FD_187559 | JGI IMG/M metagenome (GOLD analysis project Ga0207433, IMG submission 187559) | Hot spring thermophilic microbial communities from Obsidian Pool, Yellowstone National Park, USA - OP-RAMG-01 (SPAdes) (version 3) | ecosystem: Environmental > Aquatic > Thermal springs...
CGGCCCGCGGCGGGTGCGGCGCCCTAAGCCCGGAGGCGGCAGTTTGAACGAACGGACCTTCAATCCCGAAAACACCTGGAAACTCGACGACCCGGAACGCCTGAAGTGGCTGCCCCCTGATGACATCGTCTCGCGCTTCGGCCTCAAGCCCGGCGAGATTGTCGCCGACATCGGCGCCGGAACCGGCTACTTCGCGATTCCAATGGCAGCCCGCATCGCTCCCGGCATGGTTTACGCGGTGGACTTCCAGCCCGGGATGCTCGAAAGGCTTCGCGCGCGCCTGGCCGCCGCCGGCGACCCTCCTAATATCGAGCCCATCCGCGGCGAAGCCTCGGCTACCACACTGCCGGACGCAAGCGTCGATTTCGTGCTGCTCGCCAACGTCTGGCACGAGGTGGACGACCGCGAAGGCGTCCTCCGTGAGGCCGGCCGCATAGCTCGCGAGTCCGCGCGCATTGCGATCTTAGACTGGCGAACGGGCGTGAGCCGGCCGCCGGGTCCGCCGTTCGAGCACCGGGTTCCGGTTGAGGAAACAGTGCGATTGCTCGAGGCGAACCGCTGGAGTGTTGTGGCCACAGCCGAATACCCCTTCCACTACCTTCTGGTCGCGGACCGCCTCGCGGGCTGATCCGTGAATGTTACAGACCCGCCTTGGTTTCCAGGCTGCGCCAGAGATACCACGAGGCCACCGAGCAATATGGCCGCCACTTGGCGCCGTACTCGTCCACCTCGGCGGGTTTCGGCCGTTCGGGAAGGTTATAAACATTGCGGATCGCGGCCTGAATGCCCAGGTCGGCCGAAGGCAGAACGTCCGGGCGTCCCAGCGCGAACATGAGGAACATCTGGACGGTCCAGCGGCCGATGCCTTTGATGCCGGTTAGGACGCGATACACCTCGTCATCGGGCATCTCGCGCAGCGCTCCCAGATCTAGCGAGCCGTCGCGGACCATGCGGGCTAACTCGCGGATGTAGTTGATCTTCTGCTGCGAAAGACCGCACGCGCGGAGCGTCGCCGCGCGGCGGCGCAGGACGCCCTCGGGCGTCAGGCGCCCGTTGCCGCAGGCCGCCACGAGGCGTGCAAAGATCACGTCCGCCACTTTCCCGCTAAGCTGTTGAAGAACAATGGCGCGGGTTAGAGTCTCGAAATCCGGTTCGCGGAGTTCTATGGCGTAGGGTCCGATCCGGTCGATCAGGGCCCCCAGGACGGGATCGGCCATCCTGAGGTGCTCGAGGGCTTGCTGCATTCGAAACACGCGCGGCGCCGGCCGCATCTATCAGTATGCCAATGAAGTACTCACGAATTCTCGCCCTGGCCGCTGTAGCCGTCATGGCAGCGCCGGCGCAATGGCGCCGCGTCGAGCCTGACAAGCCCGCCGCCGGACCTCCCTCGGAGGCGCCCGCTCCGGCAGCCCGGCAACAGCCCGGTCCAGTGGAAGACCTTGGCCAGGAGACCGTGATCCGGCTGGATGTGAATCTCGTCAATATCACCTGCTCCGTGCGCGACCGCCAGGGGCGTCTGGTGCCCGGACTCACCAAGGACGACTTCATCATCAAGGAAGACGGCAAGGAGCAGACCATCAAGAACTTCGCGCGGGAAACGGACCTTCCGCTCACCATGGGCCTGCTGGTAGACGTCAGCCCCAGCCAGGAGCGGCTGATCGAAGTCGAGAAAGAAGCCGCCACGCGATTCTTCCAGTCGGTGCTGAAGAAAAAGGATCTCGCCTTCCTCATCAGCTTCGGCTCGGAGGCCGAGTTGTTGCAGGATCTGACAAGTTCGCCGCGGCTGCTTGCTGAGGGACTCGGCGGGCTGCGGGTTAACGCGTCCGTGGGCGGTTTGGATTCCGGGCCGGTTCCCACCATGAACCACCCGCGCGGGACGGTGCTCTACGACGCCGTCTACCTGGCGGCTCGCGAGCGGCTGCGGAACCAGGTGGGCCGCAAGGCGCTCATTCTGATCACGGATGGCGTGGACCAGGGCAGCCGCGTGACCGTGGACGAGGCGCTCCGCGCCGCTCACATGACCGACGCGGTGGTGTACGCCATCGATTACTACGACCCGCGCGCCTACGCGGGCTACGGCGGCTTCGGCGGCGACGACCGCGGCTTGTGGCGCATAGTCGAGCAGACCGGCGGCCGCGTTTTCAAGGTGAGCAAGAAGCACCCGCTGCCGGAAATCTTCGACCAGTTGCAGGAAGAGTTGCGCACGCAGTACTCGCTCAGCTACACGCCTCCACAATCGGATAAGAACGGCGATTTCCACAGGATCGACGTCGGCGTCAAGCAGAAAGGCATGAAGGTTCAGGCCAGGCGCGGCTACTTCTCGCGCGGCGGAAGCGCTGCCACGAACTGAACTGCGCGGGTGGGCTCGGTCTTTTGATTAGGGACCGGCGCCGGCTTGAGCTAATCGTCGGCCGCCTCGGCGGTAATCGCCTGCCCCACCGCCGCCGGCAGCAGTACCCGGAAGCAGGCGCCCCGGCCGGGCTTGCTTTCAACCTCCAGAAAGCCGCCGTGCCTTCGGACGATGCCCTGCACGGCCGCGAGCCCGAGGCCGCGTCCGGCGAACTTCGTCGTGAAGAACGGCTCGAAAATCCGCGGCAGGATGGCGGGGTCGATGCCTGCGCCGCCGTCGGCGATTTCCATGATGATGTGCGGTCCGGGCCGGACATGCGCTCCTTTGGCCCGTGCCATATCCTCCGGAACCTCTCGCAACGCTGTGCGCACCCGGATCACCGATGGGCGGTCGCCGCACGCCTCGGCGGCGTTCATAACGAGATTCACTACAATCTGGTGCAGTTGGCCGCGGTCGGCCCGGACAACAGGCAGGCTGTCGTTCAAATCGAGTTCCAGGCTGACCGTGGCGGGGATGGAGGACCGCAGCAAGGGCAAGAGGTCATGCACGGCCTGCGAGACGTCCAGATCCACGGTAACGAAGCTGCCCTTTCCGGCATACGCAAGCAATTGGCGGGTCAGATCGGCAGCGTGCTCCGAACTCCGGATGATCTGGCGCACGCGGGTCATCTCCGGGCTGGATGGCGGCAGCATCTCCGCCAACAGGCTGGCGTTGCCCAGGATAGTAGTGAGCAGGTTATTGAAGTCGTGCGCGACGCCGCCGGCAAGAACGCCTATGCTTTCGATTTTCTGGGCCTCATGCAGCCGCTCTTCCAGGCGCTTGCGTTCCGTGATGTCGATGGCGAAACTCACCAGTTCGTCTGGTTTTCTGCCTACGGTCGCAAAGCCAAGGATTACAGGCAGGCGCCTGCCGTCTTTAGTCACACACTCTTTTTCGAAGATCCTGCTGCGCCCCCTTCCGCGCGCTTCGGCGAGCGCACCCAAGCAGGATGGAAGAGACTCGGGAAGCGACAGGTTCCTACAGGCTATGCCCTCGCCTTGGAGATCTTCCCTTGAATAGCCCGTCATTGCGAGCCATGCGTCGTTGGCCGCGATAATGCGAAGGCCATCGGGTCCGTTGCGCGCGGACGCCACTCCGATGGGGCTGCTCTCGTATAGCTGCCGGTAACGGTCCTCGCTCTCTCTCAGAGCGCTTTCGGTGCGCTTCCGCTCCGTGATGTCGGTGGCAACCACCATAGCAGCCATGGTCTCGGCGCGCTCGTTGCGGAGCGGTACGAGCTGCGCGAAAAAGATGCGTCCGCGATACGGCGCTTCCATGCAAAAGCTCTTGCCTGCCAGTACCTCCGCCAGTCTCCGGGCCAGCGCCGCCCCTGCCCCGGACGCGTCGAAATCAGAAACCTGCCTGCCTTCGAGCTCCCGGCTGGACAATCCCACCCGCTCGAGCGCGCGGCCTTCGGCAATGATGCACCGCAGTTCGCGATCTACGACGCATACCGCCGCATCAGGCAGGTGCTCAGCAATCGAACGGTAAAGCCGTCCGGCACGCCCGACGAGTTGTCCGGCCATACGGAAGCGTCGCACCATCGACTCCAGAGCGGCAGCGAGCACCGGGGGATCGACTGGTTCGGGGATACAAACGTCGGCGTACTCCAGGCTGCGAATAATCGCCGCGCGCCCGGGTGGAGTGACGTGAATTATGGGCAACAACATGGTGCTGGCGCCCGAGCGCAACTGCGCCGACAGGCTGCACGCCTCGCCGTTGTCCTCGCCGGTGACGATCAGGACGGCCTCGGGCAGGAATCCGGCCACGGCGCTCAGGGCATCTGCCGAGGTGCGGCACTCGGCCACCTCGAAGCCCTGCTCCCGCATGCTGCGGGCCAGCGAATTTCCCTCCCCCGCAACGGCGACAAGTCTGGGCGCAGGCGTAATCACGTCTTTCAACCCGTGTTGCAGCTGTCTCCCGGAGCGCCGCGCGGGGGGCAGGATTCCAGCACCCCGAGTCCCGATTACTCTATCGCAACTGCGGCCGGTTGTCGAGCCCTATGCAGGCGCCCGCATCAAGGCTTTGCGGCGGGCGTAAGCTCGCGGCTGGTGATGACGCGGTCGATCATGCCGTAATCGAGCGCCTGGTCGGCATCCATAATGTAATCGCGGTCCACGTCGCGCGCGATCTTCTCGAGCGGCTGTGAAGTGGATTCGGCCAGGATACGGTTCAACATCTCGCGCATGCGGAGGATTTCCTTCGCATATATGTCGATATCGGTCGCCTGGCCCGCCAGACCGCTCATGTGCGGCTGGTGTATCAGAATGCGCGAGTGCGGCAGGCTGTACCGCTTGCCTTTAGTGCCGGCTGCGAGCAGCACGGCGGCCATCGAGGCCGCCTGGCCCACGCAGATTGTAACAATATCCGGCTCGACAAACCGCATGGTGTCGAGTATCGCAAGCCCGGAAGAGATCGACCCGCCCGGCGAGTTTATGTACAGAGAGATATCGCGCTGCGGATCCTCGGCGGCCAGGAACAGCATCTGGGCGATTATCAGGTTCGCGACCGTGTCGTCGATGGGCGTGCCCAGGAAAATAATGTTTTCTTTCAAAAGGCGGGAGTAAATGTCGTACGCGCGTTCACCGCGCGACGTCTGTTCAACCACCATGGGAACCAGTACGGAACCCGACATGTCGGCAATACCTCCAGTCCCGCTCCAGCGGGCCGCTCTCTCAGTTTCTTTCCCGTCCGCCCGCAACCGCCGGGCGGGCCTTTCTGGGCTTGTCGAGCGCGCGGCGCTTCTGCTCCAGTGCCGAAGCCAGGTCGGCGATCGTGGTTTGCTCCAGATAATCCATGATACGCGAGCGCAATCCCTTCCAAGAGTCGTGCATGCCGCAGGGGGCGTCGTCCGTGCACTCGGCCAGCCCGCTGACGCACTTCTGATAATCCTGAAGGCCGTCCAGGGCCTCGACTATCTGGACAAGGCTGACATCGCTTGCCGGACCGCGCAGGCAGAATCCGCCAGTAGGTCCCTTGCTGGATTTCAGCAGGCCTTTGCGGGCAAGCTGCTGAAGGATCTTCGCGAGAAAATGGGCGGGGATGCCCTCCTGCTCGGCAATCTGCTTCACCATGGCATATCTGCCCTCAGGCACCTGCGCCAGGTGAACAAATGCCCGGATGGCGTACTCGGAAGACCGAGAATAGATCATCTGGTACCCCTCCTGAGAGGAAAACAATACGCCTTCATCTTAAGCATTGCCAGCATCCGGCGCAACCATGAGTAGGGCCTAAACCCCCTTGCCCGTAAGAGTTTAATCCCCGCCATCATGGAACCCGCCCCCGCTTTAGCCCCTCGCCGGTCCGCCGATAAGACCTCTGTGCGACCGTACTCGTGGAGTATTCATGCGGATTCTGATTGCTGACGACGACTCAGTCTCCCGCCGCATACTGGCAAGGCTTCTAAGCCAGTGGGACTACGAGGTGGTCGAGGCCGATGACGGGAACGGCGCCTGGGCGGTGCTCCAGCAGGCGGAACCGCCCCGGGTGGCCATCCTGGACTGGATGATGCCCGGCATGACCGGGCCGGCGGTTTGCCGCGAGGTCCGCCGCCGCGGAGCCGGGCGATACACCTACCTCATCCTCCTGACCGCCCGGAATCAAATGAAAGATCTGGTGGAGGGCCTCGATTCCGGGGCTGACGATTACCTCACGAAACCTTTCGACATGCAGGAGTTGCAGGTCCGGCTGCGCGCCGGCCGGCGCATCCTGGCGCTCGAGGCCGACCTCGTTGCAGCCCGGGAGGCCCTGCGCGATCAGGCCACCCGCGACCCCCTGACCTGTGTCTGGAACCGCTACGCAATCCTGGACATACTGGACCGGGAACTGAGCCGGGCGCGCCGTGAGGCGGGCTCGGTCGGCATCGTCATGGCGGACCTGGACCACTTCAAGCAGATCAACGACCGTCTCGGGCACCTGGCCGGCGATGCCGTCTTGCGCGAAACGGCGCGGCAGATGCAAGCATCGCTGCGCAGCTACGACGCGATCGGGCGCTACGGCGGGGAAGAGTTCCTGATAGTACTGGCCGGCGCCGGGCTGGCGGAAACGGCTGTGCTGGCCGAAAGAGTCCGCCACGCCGTTGCGGACAACCACGTCAGCACGCGGGACGGCCAGGTGACGGTGACCATCAGCGCCGGCGCCGCCGCCGCCGAACCCGGGGATACGCGCGCTGCCGAAGCCATTATTGACGCGGCCGATCGCGCCCTCTACCGCGCCAAATCGCGGGGACGTAATTGTGTGGAGCTGGCGGTCCCCGGCGTGCCCGATGCGCTGCGCTCGCTTGTGGCATCGTCGAACTAAGCGGCCGCCGGTACTGGTGCGGGCCTGGCGTCCCCTCCGGTGTTCCGGCGGCCGTTTGGAATAGTGAGTCGCCTCCATTTAAATACCTAAGGCATGTAGTCTGCCGGGTAACTTACCCGGCCTCAGCGCCGGTTTATCGTGAACTCAATGTCGATGGTGGTTATAACTTCGCACGGCACGCCGTTAAGCAGCGTCGGCGAGTACAGCCACTGCTGCACGGCACGCACCGCGGCCGGTGCAAGCAGTGGATGGCCGCTGATTACGCGCAGCTCCCGGATGCGCCCGTCCGCGCCGATGATCGCACCCAGCCGCACCGTCCCGGAGATGCGCGCGGCGACAGCCAGCCGCGGATATTCCGGGATTATCGGGTGAATCAGCTTGGCCTCCTGCACGTCGCCCCCCACTCGCACCTGCTTGACAGCCTCGATAGCGCGCGGCTGCGCGATAACACGCTGCTGTTCGGGCGCGCGGGGTTCCAGTTGCGCCAGCATGCGCAGCATGACTTCGCTGGCCCGCTCGTTCCCAGCCGGCCCATCGGGCAGGCCCGGAATGTAAGGGCCGGATAGCCCGGACGGCGCTGCCGCCTCCTGCGGGGGGTCGACAATCCGGGCCGCCTTCTCGGGGATGTAGCCGGGCGCTCTGAAGGTCTTGCCGGCGGCCGCCGGTTTCAGATGTGCCGCTTCGACAATTCGCACGTGCTCGGGTCTTGTGCCGCTCTTCTGCACAGGCGGAGCCGGTTCGATCACCCGGTCCATCAGCCTTGCCGTCGGCAGTGTGTCTGTGATGATAAGGGGAATCAGCACCAGCACGCCGAGCCCTGCGAGTTGGAGGAAAAAGGATGCGAGAACCGTCCAGACCCTGGACGTCCTGGCGGCCCCCGCAAGGAACGTCTGCTCGAACATGCCGCCCTCCTTTCTGCGGCTTTGGACACCGCAGGGGACAGCCGTGTTCCCCGGCTTACTCGAGCAGGTTTATCGTCCCGCGGCAGTTCTTTGCGCCGCAGGCACACGGCACGCGCTCCATGTGCTTCTCGAAATGATAGTCGATTGTAAGTTCCTCACCCGGTTCGATGGCGCGCTTGCTGAAATAAAGTATGTGTCCTTTCAGAATGACCGCGTACAGGTTCGGATCGCAGGAGTGATTTATTATCTCCGCTCCGCTGCCGCCCACCGATCCGTCTATGCACCAGTACGAGTTCAGCTCGAACAGATAGATCAGGTTCGCCGCGCCGCGCCGCTTCGTCTCGCGCCGGCTGATCTTCTCGCCGGTGTACTCGATAACCTTCCGGCGTGCGGGAATGTGCTCCAACGCGAACACGCCCCACCGGTGAATTCGCGACGGGCGCACTTCCATCCTGAAGCACGCAAAACGGGGATCGATCGCCGGACGATTCACGCTGCTGTACCGGCCGGCGCTCCTCCGGCCAACTCACGCGGGCGGCCGCACGCGAGTTCTGTGGCTGGCTGCAAAAGCATACTGGTTTCAGTGAAAGCTGCCCTGATGAGAGCATTATAACGGGAACGCCGCGAGCCATACGGCGGCGAGCCGTCACGGTAGAATTGAAAGCTTCTCTATGGCGATTCCCGAATCGGCATCCGAGTACATTTCGGAGCAGGCCGCGCTGCTCCGCGCCGCGGGCGTCCGCCGCAGGATCGTTTTTCCCGAGGGCGACGACTCGCGGGTGTCGGAAGCCGCAGCGCGGCTGGCCAAAGAGGGACTCGCCGATCCCATCCTCATATCGCCGTCGGCCGGGACCGCTCCGCCGGGCGTGCGCATTGTCGATCCGCAAGGCTCACCGCTTCTGGGCCGGTATGCGGCCATCTTTTATGAGCGCAGGCGCTCTCGCGGCGTCACACAGCTCGAAGCCGCAACGGCGGCCGCCCACCGGCTGAATTTCGCCGCGCTCATGACGGCCGCCGGCGATGCGGACGCCGTAGTCGGCGGCTGCGTGCACACCACGGCGGAGTACGTGCGCTCGGTGCTGCGTTCGATCGGCGTCGTTTCCGGATTTCGCAAGGTGTCGAGCGCTCACATAATGGCCGTGCGCGACCGCACCTTCGGGCGCAAAGGGCTGCTTGTGTTCTCGGATGCGGCGATACAGGCCGTGCCCACGGCGGCCGAACTGGCCGAAATCGCCATCGCAACCGCCGCGACGGCGCGCGCCGTCTTCAACGCCGAGCCGCGCGTGGCGCTCCTTTCGTTTTCCACCAGGGGCAGTGCCCGGAACCCCGAGGCGATGAAGGTCGCCGACGCCCTCAGGTATGTGCGCGCCCGCGCGCCGGAACTGAAGGCCGATGGAGAGTTGCAGGCCGACGCCGCGCTGGTCGCCTCTGCCGGCCGCTCGAAGGCGCCCGGATCGCCCGTGGCGGGACGCGCCAACACGCTGGTCTTCCCGGACCTCAACTCCGCTAACATCGGCTACAAACTCGTCGAGCGGCTCGGAGGAGGCGCCCTGCTCGCCGTCGTGCTTCAGGGGACCGCGCGTCCGGCCGGCGTTATCTCGCGCGGCTGTTCGGCCCACGATATTTATAATGCGGCGATTGTTATCGCGGCGCGCGCCGGGCGATTGCTCGCGGAAGCAGTTTGAGATGCTCCCGTTCAAGCTCGTCTGGCATCCCGGTTATGACCTGAACCTCGGAAATCACGTGTTTCCGTCGAACAAGTACCGCCTTGTTCGCGACCGCCTGCTCGCCGAGCGCTTCGCGGCGCACGCCGATTTCGTGCAGCCAGAACCGGCGCCGGATGAGGACGTCCTGCTTGTGCACACCCCGGAGTGGGTGAAAAAGCTGTGCAAGGGTACGCTGACCTACTACGACCTGCTGAAGCTCGAACTGCCCTACTCGCGGCAGACGGTGCACGCCTTCTGGCTGGCCGCCGGCGGCACGACGCTGGCGGCGCGCCTCGCGCTGCGCGACGGCGTCTGCGTCAACCTCGGCGGCGGGTTCCACCATGCTTTTCCAGATCACGGTGAAGGGTTTTGCGCCATACACGACGCCGCCATCGCAGTCCGCAGGCTTCAGCGGGAGGGCCTCGTAGAGCGCGTAATGTTTGTGGACTGCGACGTGCACCAGGCGAATGGCACAGCGGCGATCTTCGCTCACGACAGGTCCGTCTTTACCTTCTCCATTCACCAGTCGAACAACTATCCCGCCGAAAAGCCGCCGTCCGACCTTGATATCGATCTTGAAGATGAGACCGGCGATGCGGAGTATCTCGAGAAACTGCGCGCGGCGCTCGTACCCGCGCTCGCCGCGCACCGGCCGCAGTTGGTGGTTCTCGTTGCGGGAGCTGACCCGTACTACCGCGATCAACTCGGGGGACTGTCGCTGACTATAGACGGCCTGATGGCGCGCGACCGCATGGTGTTCGCAACAGCGCTGATGCAGCGCGTGCCCGTGGTGGCTGTGCTGGCCGGCGGGTATGCGGTGCAGGTGGAAGAAACGGTAACAATACACGGGAATACTGCAAAGGCGGCCAAAGAAGTATTGGACCGCGTACGCTGGATGCGGGGCCGCTAGCCCTGTTTACGCCTGCGCGCCGACGCCGGCAGCTGCGGCATGCGCCTGGGCGGCGGCGAGCAGTTTGTCCTCGAAGCTGTAGTCGATCTGCCGCTTCTGGTTGTGCCGCACATACCAGCGGTAAGTCTCTTTCAGGCCCTGGGCCAGCGGTGTCGGCTTGAAGCCAAGCACACGCTGAGCCTTGGTTACTATCATCGTGATCGGCGGGATGTCGAAGCAGATGCCAAAGTAAACGTTGGGGCCCATGGGGTGCCCGCCCATGTGATAGATGCGCTCGCGCGGGATCCGCACGATGTTCGGCTTCTTCGCGCAGGCCTCGGCAAACGCGTGCACCGCCTCGAGTTGCGTCACGGCGCGCGAGTTCGCAATGTTGAACGCGTGGCCGGTCGCGTTCGGCTCCACCATTACCTTCAGACAGGCGGCGACCAGGTCTTTTATAAACACGAACTGCATCAGGCGTCTTCCGTCGCCCGGGAGGATCAGCGGCCGCCCCTCGCGCAGCCGGTCCCAGAAGAACGCCTCGCGATAGAATGGGTTGCCCGGACCGTAGATGAACGGCGGGCGGAGCGTGACCACCGGGAAACCGCAGCGCTGGTGCAGCCTGAACAGTGCCCGTTCGGTCTGGGCCTTGTTCCTGACGTACGCGTCGGGATGATCGTCGGGAGCCAGCGCGTCGCCTTCGTGGTGATTGAGGCCGTCGCCGTAGGCCGCAACACTGGACATGAACACGTACCGCTGTAACTGGGGTCCGCAGGCCCGGGCGGCGGCTTCCACATGTGCCGCCGTGGTTCCGCGCTCCCAATCGTAAACGTTGTCGAAAACAACATCGAACCGCCCGTCCGAGAGTACGCGCCTGACGGCGTCGACGTCATTCCGATCGGCCACGATGCTGTTCACCTTCTTGCCGAGATCGTGCTCGGCCTTGCGGTGCAATACCCAGACTTCGTGTCCGGCCTTGACAAGTTCGGCGACCAGGTTCCGCCCTATGAACTGCGTCCCGCCTATGACCAGAACCTTTTTGGGAGTGACGGCGTTGAGGTGCCCGTTCATCATCTCGCGCTAATCGTAATACTCCAACCCCAAGTGGGTTATCAGATCCTCGCCACGCATCCATCGCAGCGTGTTCTTCAGCTTCATAAGCTGAATGAAGATGTCGTGCTCGGGATACAGCCCCGGAGCCGTCATCGGCCCCTTGAAGTAAAACGACAGCCATTCCTGGATGCCTCGCATGCCGGCCCGCTGAGCCAAATCGAGGAACAGCACGAGGTCGAGCACGATAGGCGCCGCCAGGATCGAGTCCCGGCAGAGGAAATTGACTTTGATCTGCATCGGATAGCCGAGCCATCCGACGATGTCCAGGTTGTCCCAGCCCTCTTTGGCGTCGCCCCGCGGAGGATAGTAATTGATCCGGACCGCGTGGAAAAAGTCCTTGTAAAGCATCGGGTATAGCTCGGGCTGGAGTATCTGGTGCAGCACCGAAAGCTTGGTGGTTTCTTTGGACTTGAACGAGCCGGGGTCGTCCAGAACCTCTCCATCGCGGTTGCCGAGTATGTTCGTCGAGAACCACCCCTGCAAGCCGAGCATGCGCGCCTTGAGGCCGGGCGCGATGAGGGTCTTCATGAACGTCTGGCCGGTCTTGAAGTCCTTGCCGCCGATCGGCACGTTGCGTTCGCGCGCCAGCTCGAGTAACGCCGGGCAGTCGGTAGTCAGATGTGGGGCGCCGTTCGCGTGGGGAACGCCGCATTTCAGCGCGGCGTACGCGTATATCTGGCTGGCGGATATTTCAGGGTCGCTTTTCTGCAACCCGCATTCGAACTCCTTCAGCGACTGGTGGCACGCGGCCGGCTCGTGATAAACCTCCGTCGAGCCGCACCATACCATCACCATGCGCGAGACGCCGGTGCGCTTGCGGAAATCCTCGATATCCGCGATCACGGCCTCGGCGTGGTCCATCTTGGACCCGCCCTGCTTAACGTTTGGGCCGTGCAGGCGCTTTACGTACTCGGGGTAGAACACCGCTTTCATGGGCTGGATGCGCGAAAGCGGCTCCTTTACCTGTTCGAGCAGCGAACGCTCGAGCACGCCGGCCTTCGATGCAGCCTCGTAGGCGTTGTCCTCGAAAATATCCCAGCCGCCGAATACGAGATCGTCCAGGCTGGCCAAGGGAACGAAATCCTTGATCTGGGGACTGCGGCCGTCGGTGCGTTTGCCAAGGCGAACGGTGGCGAGCTGGGTCAACGACCCGATGGGCGCGCCCAACCCTCTCTTGATCGCCTCGACGCCTGCAAAGAAGGTTGTTGAAACGGCGCCGATGCCCGGGGTCAGCACCCCGAGCCCGCCCTCGGGCGGGGCGATCCTCACGTTGTCGGGCAAGGCTTTCCTCCTCGGAGTAAGGTCAGAAACGCCGAAATGCTATACTATCACTCTCATGTCGGATCGCGCGACATCTGCGTTCACGGCATTAATCGTGGACGACGAGCAGCTCGCCTCCGACGAGCTGGCCTATCTCCTCAAAGATTTCCCCGATATAGATGTTATCGGGACCGCGAAGAATGGCATTCAGGCCATAAAGATGATCGAGGAGATGGAGCCCGAACTCGTCTTCCTGGACGTGCAGATGCCCGGCCTGGACGGCCTCGGCGTTATTCGCAAACTCCAGGAAAAAAAGGTTCCGCTGCCCTACTTCATCCTGGCCACCGCCTACGAGCAGTATGCCGTCGAGGCATTCCGCCTCGAGGCGCTCGATTACGTCCTTAAGCCGGTGGAAAAGGACCGCTTGGCTCTCACCGTAGATCGCGCGCGCAGGCTGCTTCAGGAAAAGAGCGCTAAAGCGGCCACCGAGCCGCCGGCGCCGCCGCGGCCCGCCCAGGTACGCACCAAACTGCTGGTCAAGAGCGCGAATCGCAACTTCATCGTAGACGCGCACGATCTCATCTACGCCACCATCGATGACGGGCTGATCACAGTCGTCACCACCCAGCTCGAAGGACAGTCGAATTACCGCACCATCGAAGAGCTTCAGTCCAGCCTCGACCCCGACGTCTTCTGGCGCGTGCACCGCTCGTACCTGGTTAACATCAATCGCATCAAGGAAGTAATACCGTGGTTCAAGTCCAGCTACCTGCTGCGCATGGACGACAAGAAGCAGACCGAGATTCCCGTCAGCCGCGTGCAGACCAGGCGTTTGCGCACGCTGCTCAAGCTGTAGTCCGGCCCCCCATGGCGCGCAGAGAGGACCCGTTCGCCTCCGTTGCCCGCTACACCGGCCTGGCGTTCCTGCTGCCGGCCGGCACGATAGTGGGCTACATCATAGGCGTTCTGCTGGACCGCGCCTTCGGCACCAGCTTCCTCAGGGTGGTGTTCCTCGTTCTCGGGATTGTGGCCGGATTCCTGGCGCTGTTTCGCGAACTGGACCGCCAGACGAAGCGTGATGGGTCCTGAAGACGCCGCATTCTACTCCCGCGCCATAGGCCGCCTCTATCGCTGGATGTACTACGCCGGCGTGCTCGGAACCGGTGCGTGCGTGTTCTGGCGAGGCTGGCAGGGCGCCATAGCGTTTGCCGCCGGAGCCGCTGCCGCTTATTTCAACTTTAAATGGCTGCATGAAGCCGTGATGGCGATGTCGCCCGGCGCCCCGCCCGCGCGGGGGCGGATTTTCGTGTTCCTGGCCCTGCGGTACGCCATGCTCGGCGTGGGGGCCTATGCTATAGTGATGATCTTCGGAATGAATGCGATACCGGCCCTTGTGGGCCTGTTCGTTCCGATGGCCGCAGTCATCATAGAAATCGTTTACGAGCTGGCGCATGGAACATGAACTCTGGCTGACCGCCTTGTTCAATCACTACATTCCGGGGCCCGCCAACGCGGTTCTCTCCTGGGTAGGTTTGCCGCATAATCCCGCACACCCATGGTCGAACTTCATGACCATGCAGATCCTGGTCACCGCCATCATCATCGTCGTTTTCGCGCTTCTCCGCCCGCGGCTGTCAATGGACCGCCCCGGCAAGTTCCAGCACATCTTCGAGATGGTGTTCGACTTCATGCGAGGCCAGACCGACGACATAGTAGGCCACGGCGGACGGCCCTACCTGGCCTTCTTCGGGACCATTTTCGTCTTCGTGCTGTTCTGCAATCTGATCGGCGTTATACCCAGCTTCGAATCGCCGACCATGTTTCCGGCTGTGCCGCTGGGATGTGCCCTTGCAACCTTTCTTTTCTATAACTTCGTGGGGTTTAAGGAGCAGGGCGGGCTAAACTATCTGAAGCACTTCGCCGGGCCCATTCCGGTAATGGCGCCGCTGATGTTCCCCATCGAGGTCATCAGCAATCTGGCCCGGCCGCTCTCGCTCACCATTCGTCTTTACGCAAACATGTATGCCGGCGAGCAGGTGACGATGGCGTTCATGACGCTCATACCCCTTCTCATACCGCTGCCTTTCATGGGGCTGCACATTTTTGTCGGCTTCCTTCAAGCTTACGTGTTCGCGCTGCTGACGATGGTGTACGTCGGCGACGTTCTCCCGCACCACGAGCCCGAGGACGCCACGGGTGCGCCGCATACATAGGGTTTTATCCGGGCATTATCGCTCCTCAGTGTGAGCCCGGCTGCAAGAGGATGACGGGAACCACCGCCTGAGGCGCAAATTACTAAGGAGAAAGCAGATGAAATTCAAGCTGTTGGTGTTGCTGGGAGCGCTCATGGCGCTGGCCTCGCCGATGTTCGCCCAACCCGCTTCCACCGCTTCCGTACAGGCGGCGCAGGCGCAGTGGATCTGGATAACCTCCGGTTTCGCCATGGCAATCGCTTCGGCCGGATGCGGCCTGGCTCAGGGCAAGGCTGTCGCAGCCGCCTGCGAAGGCATGGCGAGGAACCCGGGGGCGGCGGCCGCCATCCGGTTTGCACTGATTCTCGGCCTCGTGCTGATCGAGTCGCTGGCGCTTTACACGCTGGTGATCATCATCCTGAAGGTCGCCCCGGTAGTTATCTAGCCGGCAGCCGGGTATTGACGGGGCGGCACGCAGTCCTTGCCGCCCCACTTCCCGAAACGCGATGAAAATCGAAGGCATATTCCCGCCCATCACGACGCCGTTCGATCGAGACGGAAACGTTTATCATGCCAAGGTCAGGCACAACATCGAGAAGTGGAACCGCACCGGTTTGGCCGGCTACGTAGTCTGCGGCTCCACCGGCGAGAGCGTCTTCCTCACCGCCGAGGAAAAAAAGCAGCTCTGGGCCACCGTGGCCGAGCACGCCGCGCCGGGCAAGCTGCTCATTGCCGGCACCGGCTGCGAGAGCGTCCGCGAAACCGTGGACCTCTCGAACTGCGCGGCTTCGATGGGCTACAAAGCCGTGATGGTGCGCACGCCGCACTACTACAAGAACATGGTGAACAACGCCGCGGCGCAAATGCTTTTCTTCCGCGCGGTCGCCGACGCGTCGAAAGTGCCCGTCATCATCTACAATTGGCCGCAGGCGACGGGCGTTGATATCCCGGCGGAAGCCGTAATCGCCCTGTCCGGACACCCGAACATCGTCGCCATGAAGGAAAGCTGCGGCAGCATCGAAAAGATCTTGAAGATGCTCCGGGAGTGCGAGCCGGGGTTCAAGGTGCTCTCCGGTTCGGCTCCGACGCTCTGGCCCACATTAGCCGTTGGCGCTTCCGGGGGAGTGCTGGCCTTTTCGAATGCCGCTCCGGGCGCGACCGTGGCGCTCTGGGAAGCCGTGCGCGCACGCGACTACGATGCCGCGCGCGAATGGCAGAACCGCATTGCGAACGCCGCCGTCCTGGTCACCGTGAAGTACGGCATCCCGGGCCTGAAGCACGCCATGGACCTGAATGGATATTACGGCGGCCCGCCGCGCCTGCCGCTCACGCCGCCCTCGCCCGAAGCGAAGCAGGAGATCGAGGCCGCGTTCCGGGATCTCGACTAATCAGGGGTTTAGCGCCGCATCGGGGAAAATGAAGCCAGAGGGGCTTTCCCGATGCTGGTGCGAATCGTTCATACCGCACTCCTGTTTGTGTTTCTGGCCGCGGCGCAGCAACCGCCCGAGCAGGTTGTGACGAACTCCGACGTCGCCGCGATGATCAAAGCCGGGCTGGCTCCGGCCACCGTGGTGCGCGCCATCGATCTTGCCGCCGTGCGCGGCATCACCCGTTTCGACGTCTCGCCCGGCGCTCTTATCCGCATGAAAAATCAGGGCGCAACCACGGCCGTCCTGGACGCGATGATCGCCGCCGCCGGCATGCCCAAACGCATGGTGCCCAGCAACGCCGTGCCGGGACTGCCGCTTAAGAAGGGCGTGTACTACCGGGGTCCCGCCGGGATGACCGAAATGCCGGCGACAGCAGTCTGGCCGGAAGTGGACATGGGCTGGAAGGGCCTTACGCCTACCGAAGAACGCAGGTACGTGCTCGTCGGGCCACGGGCGAGCCTGAAGATTCGTTCCGCGCAGCCCGTTTTCTACGTCCGTAATGGGCGTCCGGAGGACTACTGGCAATTGGTCAAGCTGGCGGCCAGGAAGGACCGCCGTTGCTGGGAGACCGAGCCCACGCAGGCGCCGCTGCTATCCGAGCCGCCGCGCATCCGCCCGGATCAGGCGGTGCCGCTCGATCTCAAGCGGCTGGCGGGCGATGTGTTCGAACTGCGCCCGGCGAGGGCGCTCGGTCCCGGCGAGTACGCAATCGTCAACACTAAGACGTCGCAGCGCTGGCTCAGCAAGGTATACCCGTTTGCCGTCCTGGGTGAAGCGTACGAGTAGCCCGGCGCTGCGGCAACCTGGACCGGACCGCGTGGCCCGGGGCTCTATAATGGTTCTTTCGATGGACCTCGCCGCGGCAGCCCTTACGGCGCACTCATGAACGATTCGGTCACAGAGGGGCCGGACGTGCCCGAATCCACTGCTAGCGCGGGCGCGGAGACACCCCAGGCGCCCGAAGCCGCCCAACGCGCCCCCGAGCGCCAGGAAAGCATAGTTCGCTCGGCCGGCATTGTGTCTGTCGCGGTGATGATCAGCCGCCTCACCGGTCTCGTCCGCGAGATGGTCATGGCGCGGCTGTTCGGCGCGGGAATGGCGTTCGATGCCTTCTCGCTCGGTTTCCGCATCCCCAACCTCACTCGCGATCTTTTCGCCGAGGGCGCCCTCTCCTCGGCATTTGTGCCAACCTTTACCGAGTACCTCACGGTCAAAGGCAAAGCTGAGGCAGCGCGCCTGGCGAATCTGGTAGCCACGGCCATCGTCATCATCGTCGGCTTCGTATGCCTGCTCGGGGTGGTTTTCGCGCCGCAGGTTGTGGGTGTTCTGGCCTCGGGCTGGAAGAGCGATCCCGAGAAGTTCGCTCTGGCGGTGAAGCTCACGCGCACGATGTTCCCTTTCCTGTTGCTGGTGGCCCTGGCGGCTCAGGCGATGGGCATTCTGAACGCCTGCGGAAGCTTCGGCGTACCCGCGATGGCCTCCGCGTGGTTCAACGTGGGCTCGGTGAGCCTGGGCGCGCTGGCCGGATTCACCGCCGGGCCGCACATCGGCATCGAGCCCATTCAGGGCATGGCCTGGGGCGTTGTTCTGGGCGGCTTGCTCCAGTTGCTATGGCAGGTACCCAGCCTGCGCCGCGAGGGTTTCAGCCTGCGCCCCGCCTTCGACGTCTCTCACGCCGGCCTGCGCCATATCTTCCGCCTGATGGGCCCAGCCATCATCGGCAATGCCGCCGTGCAGGTGAACGTGGCGGTTAACACGAATTTCGCCTCTCAGATCCCCGGCAACGGGCCCGTGAGCTGGCTGCAATACGCGTTCCGTTTCATGCAGTTGCCGCTGGGAGTGTTCGGCGTGGCGATTGCCTCCGCGACGCTGCCGTCAATTTCGCGCAGCGCGGCCACGAGCGACCTCAGCCAGTTCCGGCGAACGCTGGCAAACTCGTTGGGAACCGTCTTCCTGCTCACCGTGCCCTCCTCGGTCGGCCTGGCGCTGTTGGGGGAATCCATCATCGGCCTCATCTACCAGCACGGCCGCTTCACCGCGTATGACACTCGCATGACCGCGCTGGCGCTTTCGGGATACGTGATCGGACTGGCCGGCTACGCGGCGGTAAAGGTGCTCGCGCCTGCTTTCTATGCGCTCGGCAGCGCCCGCACGCCGATGATGATCTCGCTTGCCTCCATAGGCATCAACTTCGTTGTCGCCTGGTCGATGACACAGCAGGCGCACATGGGGCATTTCGGTCTGGCTCTGGCCACCTCAGGCGTCGCCATATTCAACGCGCTGGCGCTGTTCTGGCTTTTGCGCGCGCGGCTGAACGGCATCAACGGCCGCGCGCTTGCCGTGAGCATTGCGAAAATCGTCGCCGCCTCCGGCGCTATGGCGGGCGCGGTGGCGCTGTCGCACCACCTGGCGCTCGCTTGGGCGGGTACGGGAAGGCTTGGAAGGCTGGCAGACGTACTAATTTCCATCCCCGCGGGGATGGTTGTCTTTCTCGCCGCCTGCCGCCTGCTCAGAGTGGCCGAACTGGCGACGGCCGAGCGCGCGCTTGCAGGCCCTCTTGGAAAGCTGAGAAGGGCAGGCGTGCTAAAATCAAGAGGCAATGGTCGCTGACCTACGTCGGGCGATCAGGTTGCAGGATCTCGACAATCGAATCGGCCAACTGCAACAAGAGATCGCCTCACTTCCCCGGCACATCGCCGCTATTGAAAAGACATTAGATTCCCACATCCGCAAGGTGGAAGCGGATCGCGCCGCACTCGCGGCAAACCAGCGCGAGCGTAAACAACTCGAGGGCGAGGTTCAAGTTCAGGAACAGCGCATCTCCAAACTGCGCGATCAGATGCTCCTTGCCAAGACCAACGAACAGTACGGCGCCTTCAAGAATGAGATCGAGTTCTGCCAGAGCGAGATCAAGAAGTTCGAAGATCGCATCCTCGAGCGCATGGGCGAGACCGAGTCGCTCGAGCGCAATCTGAAGGCCGCAGAAGCCGCGCTGAACGCCGAGAAGCAGCAGGTGGAAACCGAAAAGAAAGAAGCCCGCGCGCGCACGGACCGCGACAAGCGAGAGATGGACAGCCTTCTAAAGGAACGCACCGCGCTGGTCTCGGAAATGCCGAAACAGCTTGTCACGCTTTACGAGCGGATCCGCAAAACGCGCAAGGGCCTTGCCGTCGTGGAGGCCGTCGACGGCCGCTGCACCGGCTGCCACATGATAATGCGGCTCCAGTTTTACCAGGACCTGAGGCGCGGCGACGAGATTATGCGCTGTGAGAGCTGCGGCCGCATTCTCTATTACAACCCGCCCGTCGAGGTGGACGAGGCCGGGCCCGCCGCCGAAACCGGCCAGCCCGTCGAATCCGAACCGCGCGCCTAGCCGCCCGGCTTAGTCATACGGGCGGCGCGTCTGCGCAATCGCCGGCCCGGCGGCGGCGAGCGCATGCCGGCGCGGGAACAGGGTGTCCCCGGTTGCGCAGTGGCCCGCAGTACTGGTACATTAACCTGTCTTTCTCCTGGTCGGATGGGAAGTTCGCCGGCCCCCTCGGCGGGCTCTTCAAATCCTGTGCCAACACCCGAAGGAGGGAATTGTGCCCCTGCGAATCATCGTGCTTGCAAAGCAGGTGCCGGACACAAAAAACGTATCGGGCGAGGTGATGAAGCCCGACGGCACCGTGAACCGGAGCGCGCTCGAGGCCATTTTCAACCCCGAGGACCTGAACGCCCTCGAAATGGGCCTGGATCTCAGAGAGCGCTGCGGCGGTGAGGTCATCGTCGTTACGATGGGACCGCCCCGCGCGGCCGACATCCTCAAAGACTCGCTCTGCCGCGGCGCAGACCGCGTCATTCTGTTGAGTGACCGGCGCTTCGCCGCGTCCGACACGCTCGCGACCTCTTATACGCTGGCGCAGGCGATCCAGACGCACCTCTCGCCATACGACCTGGTGCTGTGCGGGCGCCAGGCCATCGACGGCGACACCGCGCAGGTGGGGCCGCAGGTGGCCGAAAAGCTCGGAATCCCGCAGGTGACCTACGCGGATCGCGTGCTCGCCGTCGAGAACGGCAGGGTGCGCGTCCACCGCGATCTCGGCCGCGCGGAAGAAGTGGTGGAAACCACGCTGCCGGCGCTGATGACGGTTCCAAAGAGCGCGAACTCGCCGCGCTGGCCGAACGCGCGCCTGCTGCTGAAATACCGGCACGCGCTGTCGGCGTTCGAACTGGAAAAGGCAGCCCAGACGCAGGGCATCTCGCTCGACGAGCTGACCGCGCGCCTTCGCTCGCGCAACCTGCTCATCGAAACCTGGGGCGCGGAGGACATCGGCGCGGACCTCTCTCGCATCGGCATCTCCGGCTCGCCCACGAAGGTAAAAAAAGTGGACAACGTCGTGCTGGCCGGCCGCAACCTGCGTATGTTCGACCCAAGCGAGGATGGTGTCCGCGAACTGGTGCACGAACTTGTTGAAGAAAGGACCTTCGGCTAATGTCACAGCACGGTGATGTTTGGGTTTTCGCCGAAGTTGACGGCGGCGGCATTGCGAGCGTATCGCTCGAACTGCTCGGCAAGGGCCGCGAGCTGGCGGCCGAACTCGGCGTCCGCGTGGGCGCGGTGCTGATGGGCGGCTGCGCCGACGCGCTCGTCTCCACGCTGTTCGCCCACGGCGCGGACATTGTCTACGCGGCGCGCGACCCGCGCCTGGAAGAGTACACCACGCTGCCTTTCGCGCGCGTGATGACGGACCTGATCCGAGAGCGCAAGCCCGAGGTGGTGCTCTACGGCGCGACGCCGGTGGGCCGGGATCTCGCGCCCCGCGTGGCGTCGTCTCTCAAGACGGGCCTGACGGCGGATTGCACGGATTTGCAGATCGGCGCCTACGAATCCGGCGGCCGCGTCTATCAGAAGAAACTATTGCAGATACGGCCTGCCTGGGGAGGCAACATCATCGCGACCATCGTGTCGCCCGACGTGCTGCCGGAGATGGCTACTGTCCGCGAAGGCGTAATGCATATTCCCGAGCCCGTCGAGGGGCGCCGGGGCGAGCTGGTGGAAGTGCCCGTCGCGCTCGGCTCCGAGTGCGATGCCGTGCGCGTGCTCGAACGCCGCACCCAGCCCCGGCGCGTGGACCTGCGCTCGGCGAACATCATCGTGTCCGGCGGGTACGGTATGGGTTGCAAGGACGGTTTCAACATGCTTCACGAGCTGGCGGCGCTGCTGGGCGGCGCGGTCGGAGCGTCTCGCGCGGCCGTGGACGCCGGCTTTATTCACCACGATCACCAGGTGGGGCAGACCGGCACCACGGTCCGCCCCAAGCTGTACATCGCGTGCGGGATTTCGGGCGCAGTGCAGCACCGCGCGGGCATGGAGGAATCGGCCAAGATCGTCGCCATCAACCGCGACCCCGAAGCGCCGATCTTCCAGATAGCGCACTACGGCATCGTGGGCGATGTGGCCGAGGTGGTTCCTCGGCTCATCAAAGCCTTCAAAGGAAAGCTCTAGAGGGAGGCGGACGGTGGACAACTTCTTCACAGACAACCCCGACATCCAATGGCACTTCGACCACCTCGAGATTGAGGACGTCGTTGAGGCGCTCGAGGACGGCTATACGCAGGCCGGGCAGTACGAGGACGCGCCCGCATCCTACGCCGATGCGATGGCAGGTTACAGATCGGTTCTGGAGATGGCTGGAGCGATCTGCGCCACCGAGATCGCGCCGATGGCGCCCGAGGTGGACCGCGAGGGCGCGCATTTCGAGTGCGGCAAGGTCACCTACGCCAAGGGCACCGAGCGCGCCATGCGCATCCTGTCCCAGGCCGGCCTGATGGGTATGATGCTGCCCCGCTGCTACGGCGGGCTCAACTTCCCGGGCGTGCTCTACAGCATGGCCATCGAGATGGTATCGCAGGCGGACGGCAGCCTGATGAACATGTTCGGCCTCCAGGATATCGCCGAGACCATTTACGAGTTCGCCGACGAGCCCCTGCGCCGGAAGTACCTTCCGCTGTTTACGTCGGGCAAGGTGACCGGCGCCATGATCCTCACCGAGCCGGACGCCGGCAGCGATCTGCAATCCGTGCGGCTGAAGGCAGTTCCACAGGAGGACGGCTCCTGGAAGTTGTACGGCGTCAAGCGGTTCATCACGAACGGCTGCGCCGACGTCAGTCTGGTGCTGGCGCGCTCGGAAGAAGGCAGCGTGGACGGCCGCGGCCTCTCGATGTACCTGTGCGAGAAGTGCCCCGAGCTGGTGGTCCGCCGTATCGAAAACAAACTGGGCATTCACGGCTCGCCAACATGCGAGCTCCAGTTCAACGGCGTGCCCGCCGTGCTCGTGGGCCAGAGGCGCATGGGGCTCATCCGCTACGTCATGGCGCTCATGAACGGCGCGCGCGTCGCCGTGGCCAGCCAGGCCGTCGGCATCGCGCAGGAAGCGTACAACGAAGCGCTCAAGTACGCCCGCAAGCGCGTTCAGTTCAAGCAGGCCATCATCGACATGCCGCAGGTGTACGACATGCTGGCGCGCATGCGCTCGAACATCCAGGCCGCGCGGGCCATCTCCTACGAGGCCAGCCGCGTGGTGGATATCCGCCGCATGCTGGAGCGCAAGGCCGCCGCCGACCCGGCGCTGAAGTCCAGGCTGAAGGAGTACTCGTCTTATGCGGCGGTACTGACGCCCATCGCCAAGGGCTTCGCGTCCGAAATGTCCATTCAGGTGACTTACGACGCCATCCAGATACACGGCGGAACGGGTTACATGAAGGAGTTCAATGTGGAGCGCCTCGCGCGCGATGCCCGCATCACAACCATCTACGAGGGCACCACGCAACTCCAGGTTGTGGCCGCCTCAGTCGGTATAACCAGCGGCGCGCTGGGCAGCTATCTGGCCATGTTGGGCGAGCGCAACTTCCGCGCTGACCTGGCCCGGCTAAGCTCCATGTGCCGCGATATGCGCGAGAAGCTTGCCACCTGCATCGCTTTCTTAAAGACGATGAACGATCGCAGTTACAGCGAGTTCGTGTCCAGGCGCCTGGTCGACCTGGCTTCCGACGCGCTGGCTTCGCACCTGCTGCTGGTCCAGGCCGAGCGGGACCCCGGCCGGACCCCGGTCGCCGAACGGTACATCCGCGAGGCGCTGCCCCGCGTGCGGATGCAGGCCGAATACGTCACCAGCGGCGATAAATTCACTATCGAGAACCGGCACGCGCTGATATAATGCGACGTGCTACAGGCAGTGTTGGATGGATTAAACAGTATTCATATGAGCCGCCCTCCTGTGTTATGATTAGGGCGCGCTGAACAGAGTTCCACGGTGAACCGAGTGACAGGGCTGATAAGTTTTTTCCGGAGTCCGTAGTCCGTAGTATTAAGGTTCATTCGTTGAAGTACGAGCCTTGCAGGAAAAAGGCTCAGATTGAAAAAGTAGAGAAGGAAGAAGCAACAGATGAAGGAAAAGGGCACTGTCAAGTGGTTCAACGCGGCCAAGGGCTACGGGTTCATCCAGCGGGAAACCGGCGAGGATGTGTTCGTCCACTTCTCCGCAATCAACATGAACGGCTACCGTACGCTGGATGAGGGCGCCCGGGTCGAGTTCTCCGTTAAGAGGGGTCCGAAAGGTCTGCAAGCTGAAGACGTAACGATGATGACATAGGAAGGCTCCCCGCCTTTCCGGGAGGGGGTTTCTAGCGGCTTCCTCCACACTGAATTTTCCATGGGCGGCGCGCGGTTGCGAGCGTGCCGCCCGTTGTTGTTTTTGGCAACTGTCTTGCCCCGCAGAGAGCTTCGCCGTCCCAGCCGATAGAATAGGATTTGGACCTGGAAAAGACCCTGCTTCGTAAGGTGGGCGAAGCCATCGGCCGCTTCAAAATGATCCGCGACGGCGACCGCGTAGCCGTGGCGCTCTCCGGCGGCAAGGACTCGCTGACCTTGCTCGACGCCTTGGTGCTGCTCCAGCAGCGGGCGCCGGTGGAGTTCACCGTGTGCGCCTTCACCATCGAGCAGGGTAAGTTCCTGCGCCCGGTGGAGCCGCTGGCGGCGTACCTGGAGCGCAAGGGCGTCGCCTGGACCTACTATCGCGACGCGCCTTCGCTCTCTCTTGTGAATGACCGCCCGGAGCACGGCTGCGACCTTTGCAGCCGTTACCGGCGCCGCGCCGTGTACGAGGTGGCGCGCCGGCTCGGCGCCAACGTAGTAGCGTTCGGCCACACTGCCGACGATTTCTGTGAGGCGCTTCTTCGCAACATGCTGTTTACAGGCAAGTTGAGCGCACTGCCCCCCGTCACGCACTCGCGCGACCGGGAGTTCAGGCTCATCCGCCCCCTGGTGTTCCTGACCGAGGATGTGACGCGGCGATGGGTTGAAGCCTCCGGTGCGCCCCTGGTGCCCTGTGGCTGCGCGCAGCGGACCGGAAAGGTGCGCCGCGCGCTTCGCGACGTGCTGGGCAAGCTGGAAGCGGAGTTTCCGTACCTGAAAGAGCACATGCTGGCCGCCATGAGCAATTTGGAACCAGGCAGGCTGCTCGACACGAGGTTTCCACCGGAGTGAGCGCCAGTCGCACCCTGCACCGGCCGGACTCCGGCCCCTCCCCTCGCGTGACGACGGCGGCTTCCTGGGGAACGGGCTTCAGCCGGGGCGGGGCGTCCAGCTCCGCCCTGACGGCGTTGTGGGAATGTGCGCCGGCCACTTATCGGGCATCGCGGGAGGGTACGTTCTCCGGCGCGCAATTACCGCGTGCAAGCAGGTTTTCGCTGCCTGGTTAGAATGGAGCCCGCTGCCGCAGTCCCGTCGCTCAGAGCCAACTTCGCCTGGACCTTGGCGGGAAACGTGTTCAATGCCGCGAGCCAGTGGGCGCTGCTGAGCCTTATAGCCAAGCTCGGAAGCGCGCGCATGCTGGGCGAGTACGCGCTCGGCCTCGCCATCGCGATGCCGGTTGCGATGCTCGCCCATTTGAACCTGCGCGCGGTGCTCGCGACCGACGTCGAGCGCAGGCACCCGTTCGGGGACTATTTAGCCGTGCGCGCGGGGGCGTCAGCCGCCGGCGTTCTGGCCACCGCCGCCGTTGTAGCCGCATCCGGCTGCGGCGGGCGGCCGGCTGCCGTGACGCTCATCATCGGAATGGCGCTTGCGGCCGAGGCCGTAAGCGACCTCTACCACGGCCTGATGCAGCGGCGCGAGCGCATGGACCTGATTGCGCGGTCCATGGTGATACGCGGCATGGCGGCGGTGGCCGGCCTGGGCGCAACGCTCTGGATCACGCGCAGCCTTGTGTGGGCGGTCGCGGCGTTCGCCCTTTCGCGTGCGGCGGTGCTGGCCGTCTACGATTGCCCTCGGGGCAGCCGCGGCGAAAAGCTCGAGCGCTCGGGCGCAAGCTCGCAGCTCGAAATACTGCGGGCGGCGCTTCCGCTCGGCGCGGTTTTGATGCTTGTTTCGCTGACCACGAATCTGCCGCGGTACGCCATCGAGCGGTTTCTCGGCACTACGGAACTGGGTGCTTTCGCGGCAGTAGCTTCGGCGCTGACCGTTGGCAATACGTTGGTGAACGCTCTCGGGCAGACGGCAACCCCGCGTCTGGCGCGCCTGTTCAGCGCGCGCGAACTGGCGCGATTTCGCGGCCTCGCTGCCAAGCTCGCCGCGCTTGCATTCTCGCTCGGGATCGCGGGCGCGATCGCAGCGGCTCTGGCCGGCAAATTCGTGCTCGCCATCGTCTACCGGCCCGAGTATTCGGCCTACAGCGGCCTGCTGGTTGGCATTATGGGAGCGGGAATGATGATCTACACCGCGGTCGCCCTGGGGTACGTCATCACGAGCGCACGCTCGTTCGCGCCGCAGTTGCCGCTGCTGGCGGCGGTAGCAGGGTCGTGCGGCGCCGCGGCCTGGCTTCTGGTGCCGCGGTTCGGGCTGGCGGGCGCGGCGGCGGCCATCGCAACCGCGGCGGCGGTGCAGGTTACCGGGCAGTTGATTATCCTCTCGCGCATTATATGGCGCGCGGAGCGCCAGGCATGAAACGCGAGCCCGGCCTTGACCGCGCCGCCTGGGTGCTGCTGTTCCTGTTCGTCTTCACCGTTCCCTTCGAGAAGACGTTTTTCATATCCGGATTCGGGACTGCTTCGCGGCTGCTGGGCATTTTGACTTTTCTCCTGGCGGGACTCGCCTTCGCAGCCGGGCGCTCGCTGCGAACCCCTAACCTGCTGTTGGCGCTCTCGGCCGCATTCGCCTCCTGGATGGCGCTGACGTGGTTCTGGAGCATAGCACCGGACGCCACATGGACCCGCGCGGCCACCTGCGCGCAACTGTTCGTCATGATGTGGCTGGTTTGGGAGTTCGCGCGGGCGCAACACCGCCAGACCGCACTTATGTCGGCGTACGTCGCCGGCGCCGCGGTGTCATCACTTGCAACTATCGTCCGCTTCGCGCAGAATCAGCAGACCTACTACCGCCGCTACGCCGCATACGGCTTCGATCCGAACGACCTCGCCCTGACTGTAGCGCTCTCGATTCCGCTCGCGCTTTACGTGTCGCATCGTTCCCGCGGGCTTGCGCGGTGGGCGCTGTGGGGCGCGGTCGCACTCGCGGACGCGGCGGTGCTTCTGACGGGCTCGCGGACCGCGCTCGTCGCGAGTTTCGCAGCGTTCACGTTCGTCGCGCTGCGGTGGCGCTCGACGGCGCCGGTAGAGCGCGCCGCCGGTGTCGCGCTCGCGGGATTGCTCCTGATCGGTCTGGTGCGTCTTGCGCCGGCGGCTTCGCGCGAGCGCCTGGCGGATTTTCAGGCGCAGGCGGGCACACTGCACGGGCGCACGCGCATCTGGAAAGCGGGTTTGAAGGCGTGGAAGCAACACCCGATCGCCGGCGCCGGCGCGGGCGCGTATCCCGCGGCGGTGAAGCCCTGGCTGGGCGTGCCGCCGATACCAGGGCACGAATACGTGGCGCACAACACCTTCCTGTCGGTGCTTGTCGAGGGCGGCATCGCCGGCCTGGCTCTGTTCGGCGCGATGCTCGCCGCCGCCGTGGTATTCACGTGGATGATGGCGCCGCGCGACCGCGCGCTGTGGTTCGTGATGCTCGCCGTGTGGTCCACAGGTGTGGCCACACTGACCTGGGAGTACCGCAAGCCCACCTGGCTGCTCCTGGCGCTGATCACGACGTCGTGGGCGCGGGCATTTCGCGAGGAGACGTGAGGAAGCGAGTCCTTGAGATCGTGGCGACCCTGGAGCGCGCAGGCGCGGAACGCCTGGTTACAGAACTTGCCCGCCGGCTTGATCGCGGCCGCTTCGAAACCGCCGTGGTGTCGCTCTACGATCCGCGTCCGAAAGGCCTCGAACCGGAACTTGAAGCCTGCGGTGTGCGCGTCTGGCATCTCGGGAAACACTCCGGCCCGGATGTCCGCATGTACCCGCGGCTCCTGCGGGCGGCCCGCGAGTTCCGGCCGGATATCGTGCACACGCACTCTTACGTAATGCGTTACGCGCTGCCGCTGGCGCGGCGCGCGCGGATCGTGCACACGGTCCACAATATGGCGCTGTTCGAGGTGGACGCCTTAGGCCGGGCGGTGCATCGCGCAGGCTGGCGGACCGGCGCCGTGCCGGTGGCCGTATCACGGCATGTGGCGCGCTCGTTCCGCGAGGTGTACGGCTTTGAGCCGCGCGTAATCGCGAACGGCATCGACACCGCGGCATACATGCGCCCCGGCGCGCGCGAGCGCTGGCGCGCGGAGCACGGCTTCTCGTGTTCCGACCGCATCGTGGCGTGCGTTGCGCGCCTCCACCCCCAGAAGAATCCCCTCGGCCTGTGCGAAGCGTTCGCGCGCGTTCCGGACGCCCACCTCGTCCTGGCGGGCGGGGGGCCGCTTGAAAGCGAAATCCGCCGGCGCGCCGGCGATCGCGTGCACCTGGCCGGCATCGTCGAGGACGTGGCCGGGCTTCTCTCCGCAGCCGATGCTTTCGCCATCGCGTCGGACTGGGAGGGCAACCCGTTGTCCGTAATGGAAGCGATGGCGGCGGGCCTCCCGGTCGCCGCGACCGCCGTGGGCGGCGTGCCGGAACTGGTGGAGGACGGTGTAACGGGCGTGCTCGTACAGCCCGGGGATATGCGCGCGCTCGGCGATGCGATCGCGTTTGTACTGGCGCATCCCGGGATGGGCGAAGCCGCCCGCTCCCGCGCCGCACGGTTCGAGATAGGCCGGATGGTCGCTTCTTACGAGGAGTTGTTCGAAACTCTCTGATGCGGATCGCACTTCTCACTACGGCTCTTGCTCGCGGCGGCGCGGAAACCCAGGTGGCGCAGCTTGCCGCGGGCCTGAGGCGCATCGGCGAGGAAGCGGTCATCATTTCCCTGACGGAGCCGGAAGCGTTCACGGACGCCGCCCCGGTTTACTCGCTTCACATGCGGCCGGGCGCGGCGAATCCGCTGGCGCTGGTCCGGCTCGCGGCGCTGCTTCGGCGGATTCGGCCGCACGTCATTCACGCGCACATGTTCCACGCCAATGTCATGGCGCGTATCATCGGCGTAATAGCGCCGGCGCCGGTGATCTCCACCCTGCACAGCGTGGCGGAGAGCGCGCGCTCCGGAGGCGGCACGCGCGGCCGGGATCTGGTTTACCGCATCACCGATCCGCTCTCGGCGCTGACCGTTGCCGTTTCGCACGCCGTCGCCCGGCGCCACGCGGGCGCGAAGGCCGTGCGCGGCGGCAAAATGCGCGTGATCCCGAACGGAGTGGATACCAGCCGGTTCCATCCCGATGCCGCCGCGCGCGCGCGCATTCGCGAAGAACTGAAGCTGGGCGATGAGTTCGTATGGCTGGCCGCGGGACGCCTGATGTGGAAGAAGGACTACCCCACGCTTCTGGCCGCGTTCGCCAGGGCGGCAGGCGCGCTGCTCATCGCCGGCGAAGGTCCTCTCGAATCCGAACTGCGCCGGGCCGCGCCGCCGGGCGTACACTTCCTCGGCGCGCGCGATGACATGCCCGCACTCATGCAGGCGGCGGATGCATTCGTGCTGTCGTCGGTTGTCGAGGGCCTGCCCATGGTGCTGCTCGAAGCCGCGGCCAGCGGCCTTCCGTGCGTCGCCACGGACGCCGGAGGTGTGCGCGAGATGGTTCCCGCTACGTTCCTGGTCCCGCCTTCGGACCCATCGGCGCTGGCCGATGCAATGCTGTTCGTGATGGTTATGGCCGAGGAGGAACGCAAGGCGGTTGGCGAAGCAATGCGCGCCGTAGTCCTGGCGGAGCACGATGTGCAGGGTATCGTGTTCCGGTGGCAGGCGCTCTACAGGGAAGTGGCCGGGCAGACGGCGGAGCCCGCGCCGGATGACGAATCTCCTTCCGGGGCTGCCGGCTGACATGGACGTCACGAACCGGTTCGTGCTCGATTTCGCGGTGCGGCACGGGGGACGCGTGCTCGACTACGGCTGCGGCGCGGGCGCCCTCGTCGCCGCCGGGCGCGCAGCGGGCCTCGACATTCGCGGCGCGGACACGTATTATGCCGGCTCGAACGCGCGTACACAAGCCGAAGCCGCCGGCCTGCTCGGGGACGCCGTCGTCGAGATGCGCGATGGCTGCATTCCGTTCCCCGACGCTTCGTTCGATCTGGTGGTGAACAATCAAGTGATGGAGCACGTCGAGGACCTCGATGCCGCGCTTGCCGAGATCCGCCGCGTGCTGGCGCCGAGCGGCACGGCGCTCAGCCTCTTCCCCTCCCGCGACGTCTGGCGCGAGGGTCACATCGGCGTTCCTTTCGCTCACCGGTTCCGAAAGGGCTCGCGCGTGCGGTTCGAGTACGTGCTGTTGCTGCGCCGCCTCGGATTCGGCTACTGGAAGGAGCAGGCGCCCACGGCGCGCCAGTGGACCGCGGATAAGCTGGCCTGGATCGACAACTACACGCGTTACCGGACACGTGAAGAGATTTTCCGCGCTTACGGCCGCTTGTTCGAGAACGAATTTCGAGAGGTGGACTACATCCGATTCAGGCTTTGCGACCGCCCGCGCCGGGCATTTCTAACGAGGTTGCTCGACGTGCCCGGGGCGCCGGGAGCCGCCGCTGCGCTCTTTCGAAAGCTCGCGTTTTTCGTGATCGTTTCGAGGCCGAGATGAGAGTCGCCTACGTCATTACCCGCGCCGACGCCGTCGGCGGCGCGAGCGTCCACGTTCGCGACCTCGCGAGCGGCCTCATAGCGGCCGGGCACGAGGCGGCCGTTTTCATCGGCGGCACGGGACCGGTAACTCGCCAGCTTACGTCGGCGGGCGTGCCCTTTCTCGAGGTGCCGCTGCTCCGCCGCGAGATCGATCCGGCGCGCGACCTGCGCGCTGTCGCCGAACTCGCCGGGGCGCTGCGCGGCTGGCGCCCGGACCTCGTGTCCGTCCACACCGCAAAGGCCGGCCTGATCGGCCGGGCCGCGAGCGTGCGCCTCGGACTGCCGGTCATCTACACCCCGCACGGCTGGACCATCGGCGACCGCATCTCCCGCGCGCACGGGATGCTGTTCGGGTTCGTGGAACGCGTGTCGGCGCGCTGGGCGGACGCCATCGTCTGCGTCTGCGAGTACGAGCGGCGCCTGGCGCTCGAACGCCGCATTGCGCCGCCCGGGCGCCTGCACGTCATCTACAACGGCGTCCGCGATTCGGCCCTCCGCGCGCGCCCCGAAGCCGAGCCGCCGCGAATCGTCTCCGTGGCCCGTTTCGAGGAGCCGAAAGACCATGCCACGCTTGTCGACGCGCTGGCCCTCCTCAGCGGGGAGGAATGGCAACTCGATCTCGTAGGCGACGGCCCGCTCGAACCGGCCGTGCGCGCCCGTGCGGGCGCGCTCGGGATCGCCGGCCGCGTGCGTTTCCTCGGCTACCAGCCGGAGCCGGCGGAGGCGCTCGCGAACGCGCAAATATTCGCGCTTTCATCGCGTTCCGAGGGCTTCCCGCGCAGCATTCTGGAGGCGATGCGCGCGGGTTTGCCGGTGGTCGCTTCCGACGTGGGCGGGGTGGCTGAGGCGGTCGGGCACGGGGCGAACGGTTTGCTGGTCCCGCGCCGGAACGCAGCCGCGCTGGCCGGCGCGCTCGGGACTCTGATTAGAGATTCTTCAGAGCGGCAACGCTTGGGTTTAGCGGCGCGTCAGACCTATGAGCAGAGATTCAACGCTGGCAGGATGGTTGTGGAGACCACGGCCCTCTATGCTAAGGTGTTGAGAGCGTCGTAAGTATAACAATCCACAATGCCTCCGGGTCTTCTAGAAACTGATGAGCGGAGCGCACTCGTCAGGCGCGTTCACGTGCTCGAGCCGCCTTCGAAGCTGTCGCGGCGCGGCGCGCAGCGGATGAAGCGCATCGTGGACATAGCTCTTGCGCTGATGCTAGGCGTGCTCGCGCTGCCGCTGATGGTGCTTATCGCGCTGGCCATCGTCGTCGAATCGGGGCGGCCGGTGTTCTTCACCCAGAAGCGCGTCGGCAAAGGCGGCAAGCGATTCCGTCTGTGGAAATTCCGCTCCATGGTCCAGACCGGGCACGACGTGCTGGCCCAGCATCTCATGTCACACCCGCGGATCGCCCAGGAGTGGCGGTTGAGGCGCAAGCTGCGTTTTGACCCGCGCGTCACCCGCGTTGGCCGATTGCTGCGCAGAACCAGCCTGGACGAATTGCCGCAACTGTGGAACGTGCTCCGCGGCGATATGAGCATGGTAGGCCCCCGGCCCGTCGTGCCCGACGAGCTGCCGCGTTACGGGCGCGCCGCAGCGCTCTACTTGCGCGTGAATCCCGGCCTCACCGGCCTGTGGCAGGTTTCCGGACGCAACGATACGACATACGCGCGGCGCGTCGAACTCGACGGCTACTACATACGCCGCTGGTCGCCGGCGCTCGATTTCATCGTGCTGCTCAAGACCGTTCGAGTCGTGCTGCTCGGCAAAGGCGCGTACTGACCGGAAGCCCTCGACCTGCTACAATTGGCCCGGAATGCGCGGGGCTGCACTATGGGACCTCGACGGCACGCTGGTGGATTCGGAAGAGTATCACTGGCACGCGTGGCGGGACACGCTGGCCGCCGAAGGCGTCAATATAACTTACGAACAATTCAGGGAAACATTCGGCTGGCGGAATGATGCAATCATTCCGAGGCTGATTCCGGGGGCCGGGCCGGAGCGCGTCGCCGCGATCGGCGATGCCAAAGAAGAGGCATACCGCCGCATGGTGCGCGAAGAGGGCCTGGAGCCGCTGCCGGGAGTCGCCGAAACGCTCCATCGTCTGCGCGAGCGCGGCTGGCTCCAGGCTGTGGCCTCGTCCGCCCCGCGCGAGAACATACGAGTGGTGCTCGATGTCACCGGACTCGATCAATCATTCGATGCCGTCGTCTCCGCCGAGGACGTTCGCAAAGGCAAGCCCGACCCGGAGGTGTTCCTGATTGCGGCGATGCGCCTGGGCGTACCGCCGGCGCGGTGCGTGGTCGTTGAAGATGCACCGGCCGGCATCGAGGCGGCGCGCCGCGCCCGTATGAGAGCCATCGGCGTCGGCTCCGGACGCGATCTGAGCGCCGCAGACATCGCCGTGGCGTCGCTCAAGCACCTTCCGGACGACGCATTCGACAAGCTCGTCGGGCCGTAGTTCAGACGGCAACGGCTTCCAGGCTCTTCAGCTTGGCCGAAAGGGTCGTCCGCTTCAGCCGCAGCATCTCCGCCGCGGCCTTCTTGTTGCCGCCAGTGCGCGCGAGCGCCTGGTCGAGAATGCTCCGTTCGATGCGGCTTACCGTGCGCTCGAAATCCAGGCCCTCGTCGGGCAGACGGAGCACCGGGTTCGACTGGGAGGGCGTGGCCTCGCGCCTGACGGGCGCGGGGAGCGGGAAATCGCTGGGCAGCAGGTCGCGGCGTTCCCCGCTGAGCACCACTGCGGCTTCAACCGCGTTCTCCAGTTGGCGGACGTTTCCCGGCCAGGAGTAGCTGCACATGCGCGCAAGGGCTTCGCGGCCTATGCGCTTCACGGGCAGGCCCTCCTCGCGGCACGTTTTCTCGATGAAATGGTCCACCAGGGCCGGTATATCGCCGGCTCGTTCGCGCAGGGGCGGGACGTGGATGGAGACGACGTTCAGGCGGTAGTGGAGATCCTCCCGGAAGCGGCCTTCGCGCATGCGCTCGGTCAGGTCGGCATTGGTGGCCGCTATGACGCGCACGTCCAGGCGAATGGTCTCAGAGCTGCCCAGCCGCTCTATTTCGCGCTCCTGGAGCGCTCTGAGCAGCTTGGCCTGGATTTCGGGCGGAATGTCTCCTATCTCATCCAGAAACAGCGTGCCGCGGTTCGCCTGTTCGAAGCGGCCGATGCGCTGCTGCACGGCGCCCGTGAACGCCCCGCGCACGTGGCCGAAAAGCTCGGCCTCAAGCAGCGTTTCCGGCACCGCGTTGCAGTTAATGGCGACCAGGGGCATCGCGGCCCGCCCGCTCGCCTGGTGCAGAGCGCGGGCAACCAGTTCCTTGCCGGTCCCCGTTTCACCGGTAATGAGGACTGTGGAGCGCCGCGGGCCGACCAGGCGTATCATCTCTGCAATGCGCTCGACGGCGAGGCTTTCACCCACCAGTGTGCGCCGCCATGGTTCGGCAACCGCCGGAGCCGGTCTCGGATGCGCCTGGACTGTCTCCGCCAGAGTGCAGGCCAGTTCGCCCGCGCCCCCGGCAGCGTCAATATAAGCCGCGGCGCCGAGTTTCACGAGCCGCACCGCCTCGTTGACGTCGGCCGGCGAGCTGCGAAACACAACCGGCAGGCCGGGCGCAATTCTCTGGGCCTGCTCCAGCCATTCGGCTGCCGTCCAGCCCTCGAGGGGCAGTTCCGACACTACCCCGTCATACCGGCACAGCCTTAAGGCTTCGGCTGCCGCTTCGGCATCCTGTGCGGGCTCTATTCTGTAGCCGTCCCGCGTTTCCAGCTCCCGTATGTCGCTTCGCGACACGCGCAGCTGTTCCGAACAAACCCACAGTATCCGCATACCTTACAAGCCAGCGGCCCGGGCGGGGCACTACGGCCCTGCACTGTCTTCGGGCGCTTCGGTCAGTAATCGGCAACAAAGGAATTTTCTTCAGTCTTTCCGCACCTAAGCCGTCGTCAAAATCGCACCTAGCCCCGGTCCGGCGTACACCCAAAAAAACGGTTCGCCCACCACAACGCGCTATGATGAATCCCGTACGCCCCAGCGGCGCACGAATCGACTACAATCACACGAACATGCCGAACCCAGTCATCGAAGGCCATCTGAATGCGGCGGGCCTGAAGTTTGCGATCGTCGTAAGCCGTTTCAACAGCATAATTACGGACCGGCTGCTGGCCGGGGCCCTCGACGCTCTTCAACGCACCGGTGCCGACATGAGCGCCGTGGAGATCGTCCGCGTCCCCGGCTCGTGGGAGCTGCCCGTGGTCGCCAGCGAACTGGCGCGCCAGAAGCGGCACGACGGCATTATCTGTGTCAGCGCCGTGGTCCGCGGCGACACCCCCCATCACGAGTACATCGCCTCGGAGGCGGCTAAGGGACTGGCGCAAATCTCGCTCCAGACAGGCGTGCCGGTCGCCTTCGGCGTCCTGACCACGGATAACCTCGAACAGGCTATCGAGCGCGCCGGCGCCAAGGCGGGCAACAAGGGCTTCGACGCTGCTATGTCCGCCGTCGAGATGGGCAACCTGATGCGCCGGCTGCGCCAGCCCTGAGCCATGCCGTCGCGCCACCGCTCGCGCCAGCGCGCCTTGCAGATTCTGTTTCAAATGGACCTGACGGCACAGCCGGCCGAGGCGGCACTCGACTCCTACTCCGAGGAACTCTATACCGAAGAGGGCGCCGGCCCCGGCAGGCCGGACGCCTTTACCGAACAGCTCGTCCGCGGCACCTTCGCTCAAATGCCCGCAATAGACGACCGTATTGCGCGGCACTCGGCCAACTGGAAGATCGAGCGTATGCCCGCCGTCGACCGCAACATACTGCGAATGGCGGTGTACGAAATGGGCGCCGGAACACCGGCCGCCGTGGTCATTAACGAGGCTTTGGAGCTGGCCAGACGCTTCTCCGGCGAAGAGTCCATACCCTTCATAAATGGTGTTCTGGATGCCATTCGCCGCGAGCAGGAGGGCGGATAACAACGCGTTGCCGCCCATTTCTTATCGCAACACATTGCAAACAAAAGAGCTGCGCAGCCCTGAGTGGCGGTCCTGAGCACCCGTTGTTACAATCACATTAAGAGGAGTTAATCCTCTCGCGCCGCGCCGTCTCAGGGGGATGCCTTTGCAGGATCCGATTGTCGCCTTCTCACACCTGCGCTGGGACTTCGTCTGGCAGCGCCCACAGCATGTGTTGTCCCGTCTTGCCGGAAAGCACGCCCGTCCGGTGGTTTTCATAGAAGAACCGGTGTGGGAGGGGGCGGGTTCCCCATTCTGGGAAAAGCGGGAGGTGGCGCGGGGCGTCCTGGTGTGTTGCCCGCACACCCAGGCGCCGGAGGTCGGCTTCTCCGCCAACCAGGTTGAGATCCTGCGCGGGATGCTGCCGGATCTGGTGCGACAGCATGCCCCCGGCCGCCGCGGCGCCTGGCTCTACACGCCCATGGCAACGCCGCTTCTGGATGCAATCGGCGCTGAAGTGGTGGTTTACGACGCGATGGACGAGCTCACCGGGTTTCTTTTCGCGCCTCCGGAGCTGGCCGAACGCGAGGAGGAGCTGCTGCGCGCGGCGCACGTGGTCTTTACGGGCGGTCCGAGTCTGTACCGTGCCAGGAAACACCGGCACCCGAACGTCCACTGCTTTCCTAGCAGCGTCGATGCGGCGCACTTCGGCCGCGCGCGGGAAATCCTGGAAGACCCGGATGTTCAGCGAGGCATTCCAAGGCCCAGGCTGGGTTTCTTCGGCGTGATCGATGAGCGCATGGACCTGGCGCTTCTTGAAGCCGTCGCCCGGTGGAATCCGGAATGGCATCTGGTGATCGTGGGTCCGGTAGTGAAGGTAGACCCCGCGGATCTGCCCCGCCGCGCCAACATACACTGGCTGGGCCGCCAGTCTTACGCGGAATTGCCGGCCTTCCTTTCCAACTGGGACGTTTGCCTGATGCCGTTCGCGCTGAATGACGCCACGCGGTTCATCAGTCCCACGAAAACGCTCGAGTACATGGCGGGGGGCAAACCCGTCGTCAGCACGCCGGTGGCGGACGTGGCGGAACCGTACGGGCACATCATATACATGGGTTCGACGGCGGAGGAGTTCATCGCCGGCTGCGAGCGCGCTCTCACGGCGCCGCCGGGAGAGCGGGCCGCGCTGGTGCGCGCGATGGACGCGGTGCTGGCGCGGACGTCCTGGGATCGCACCGTCGCCTCCATGCACGCGTTGATGGAGAGCGCCCGGCCCAGGAGGCGGCGCGCCGCGGGCCGCCGGCCGGTGGTGATCGCGGGCGCCGGTCCTACGGGACTCAGCGCGGCGTATCACCTTGGCGAAGACGCCGTTCTGATAGAACGGGAGAACCGGGTAGGGGGGTGGTGCCGGTCGATTCAAACCGGGGGTTTTACGTTCGACCACGCGGGCCACATCATGTTCTCGGACGACGAGTACGTGCACCGCATGTACCGTCTTCTGCTGGGGGATAACGTGCACTGGCACAACCGCGAAGCCTGGGTCTACACGCACGGAGTGTACACGCGCTACCCCTTCCAGAGCGCGCTGTACGGGCTACCGCCGCAGGTAATCAAAGAGTGCCTTGTGGGCGCAATCGAGGCGCGATTCGGATCTTTGCACGCCGAACAAGGCGACGGCAGGCGCGTGGAGGACTGCTGCGGCGACGGCATTCCGGAATCCGAAGCCCGCCTTGGCGCTCCGGCATGCGGGCAGGCCAGGCAAGCAGAGCCGCGCAATTTCGAGGAGTATATCTACCGCTTCTGGGGCGCGGGCATTGCCAGGCACTTCGCCATTCCTTACAACCGCAAATTGTGGTGTGTGCCGCTGGCGGAGATGGAAACATCCTGGCTGCGCGGGCGCGTGCCGCTGCCGGACATCGAGGAGATGCTCGAGGGCGCGTTGAATCCCGCGGCAAAGCCCGTGGGCCCGAACGCGCGGTTCGCATATCCGCTCCGCGGCGGATTTCAGGCGCTGATGGACGGCTTTCTGCCGCACCTGAAGTGCGAACTGCGCCTCGGATCGCGGATAGTTGCCGTCTCGCCGCGCCGGCGCACGTTGACGCTTGCGGGAGGCGAGGAAGTGGCCTTCGATCAACTCATCAGCACGCTGCCGCTGCCGGAGTTGGTACGCATGATGGGCAATGAAGCCCCAGCCGGCGTGCGCGCCGCCGCCGAAGCGCTCAAGTATGTTTCAATCCGCTGCGTGAACCTGGGCATCGGCCGCCCGAACGTCAGCGACAAGCACTGGATCTACTTCCCCGGGGATACTGTGTTCCACCGCGTTTTCATGCAGGGGAACATGAGCCCGCACTCGAATCCGCCGGACGGTTTCGGGCTGGTTTGCGAGATATCTTACTCGCCGGCGGCGCCGCTGCCTGCCGTGGGCGACGCGCTCATCGAGCGCTGTGTCGCCGATTGCCGCCGCGTCGGGCTGCTGCGCCCGGATGATACTGTGCGCGTGGCGTTTCAACTGAACATGCCCTACGCATATGTGGTCTACGACCACGGCCGGGCCGGCAACGTCGCCTTGATCCGCGAGTGGCTCGAGGGCCGCGGCATACTGCTGGCCGGGCGGTACAGCGAGTGGGAGTATTACAACTCAGACCATGCGTTTCTGGCCGGAAAGAAGGCCGCCGAGCGCGCCGCCGATCTTCACAGCCGCGTTGAAGCCATGCCGGCGGGCAAGAAAACGGAGGAACTGGAGCGCCTGGCCTCTTGAACTGGAGTGCCTCACCAGCGTAGGATTGCGCTTCGAGGCCTTCCTGAATGAGACCGATCCGCAGCTTCAGCGTCGTCCCCTCACTGCCGGCGCGTATCGAGGCGCTCCGCGCCATCGCATACAACGTCCGCTGGGCCTGGAATCACCAGGCCATCGAGCTGTTCCGCCGGCTCGACCGCGACCTCTGGGAGACCACCAATCACAACCCGGTGAAGATGCTGGGCGCAATCGGCCAATCACGCCTGGAGGAGGTGGCCGCCGACGATGCGTTCCTGGCGCATCTGGATCGCGTCGCTGAAGAATTCGAGCGCTATGTCTCTTGCGAAACGACCTGGTTTGCGAAGAACTACGGCAAGCGCGAGGGCGGCCTGCTGGTGGCGTATTTTTCCGCCGAGTTCGGCCTGACGGAGTCGCTGTCGATTTTTGCCGGCGGCCTGGGCATGCTGGCGGGCGACCACCAAAAGTCCGCGAGCGACCTGGGAGTGCCGGTTGTCGGCGTTGGGCTGTTATACCAGCAGGGCTACTTCCGCCAATACCTGAACCAGGCGGGCTGGCAGCAGGAATCCTGCGCGGACAACGACTTTCACAACCTGCCGGTGAGCCCGGCGATCGGCGGCGGCGGGAAACCGCTCACAATCGGGGTGGAGTTCCCAGGACGCACCGTAAAGGCGCAGGTGTGGCGAGTGCAGGTGGGCCGCAATGCCCTGTATTTGCTGGACACGAACATTCCGGCGAACACGCGGGGCGAGGACCGCGACCTCACGGACCAGCTCTACGGCGGCGACCGCGAGATGCGCATCCGCCAGGAAATCATGCTGGGCATCGGCGGGTACCGCGCGCTCGAGGCGCTCGGCATCTCGCCCACCGTCTATCACATGAACGAGGGGCACGCCGCCTTCGCCGCGCTCGAGCACACGCGCAGGCTGATGCAGACGCGGCGGTTGTCGTTCCCGGAAGCGCGCGAGCTGGCATCGGCCTCGCTCGTCTTCACGACGCACACGCCCGTCGAGGCCGGGCACGATTACTTCCCGCCGGATCTCATGGGCCGCTACTTCGGGGACTACATCCGGGGGCTGGGGCTGGGCTGGGACGAGTTCATGGCGCTCGGCAGGCGCAACCCGCATGACCAGGGCGACTTCTGCATGACCATACTGGCGCTGCGGCTTTCGTCCTATCGCAACGGCGTCAGCAAACTCCACGGGCAGGTGAGCCGCCGCATGTGGCAGCCGCTGTGGCCGGGCGTACCGGCAGAGGAGGTGCCAATCACCCACATCACCAACGGCGTGCATTTCAAATCGTGGACCTCGGACGAGATCAATCACCTGTACGACCGCTATCTGGGCCCAAACTGGCGCGAAGAACCGGCGAACCGCGAAATCTGGCACCGCGCCTACTCGATTCCGGCCGAAGAGTTGTGGCGCACGCACGAGCGGCGCCGCGAGCGGCTGGTAGCCTGGGCGCGGATGCGCGTCCGCCAGCAGCGCATCAGGCGCTCCGCCCCTCTGGCCGAGATCGAGGCCGCAGACGAGGTGCTGGATCCCGAAGCGCTGACCATCGGCTTCGCGCGGCGGTTCGCTACTTACAAGCGCGCGACGCTTATATTGCGGGACCTGGACCGCCTGCGCCGCATACTGATGGACCCCAAGAGGCCCGTGCAGATCATCTTCGCCGGCAAGGCGCACCCGGCGGACAACGCCGGGAAGGACCTGATACGCCAGGTAACGGCGCTTTCGCGCGAGCCGGAACTGGGCCGGCGGCTGGTCTTCCTCGAAGACTACGACATGGCGGTTGCGCGCTACCTGGTTCAGGGTGCGGATGTGTGGCTCAATAATCCCCGGCGCCCGCTCGAGGCCAGCGGAACGAGCGGCATGAAGGCGGCGGCGAACGGCGCGTTGAACCTGAGCACCCTGGACGGCTGGTGGGACGAGGTGTGGCGCCAGCCCGGACGGCCGGACGGCATCGGATGGGCTATCGGCAAGGGCGAGGATTACGACGATCCCGCCTACCAGGATCAGGTTGAGGCGGAGGCGCTGTACGACCAGCTCGAGCGGGATGTCATCCCGACCTTCTACGACCGCGGCGTGGACCGCCTGCCGCGCAAGTGGATCGCCCGTATGAAGGACTCCATCGCCACTCTGTGCTGCTTCGTGAATACACACCGCATGGTTCACGATTACACCGAGGAGTTCTACCTCAAAGCGCACGACCGTTTCCGCGCGCTCGACGCAGGCAACGCCGCCCGCGCCAGGGCGCTGGCCGCCTGGATGGCGCGTGTCCGCGCGGCATGGCCGCAGGTTCGGGTGATGCTGGTGGAGGATGGGCCGCCGGAGGCCGTCCCGGTGGGCACGCTGCTGAACATCCGCGCGCACGTCCGGCTCGGCGAACTGGCGCCGGACGACGTCTGCGTGCAGTTGTACATCGGGCGCGTGTGCTCCAGCGGGGACATCGTCGAGGCAAGGAAGATACCGATGCATCCGGCGGGAACCGGCGCGCAGGGCGCGCGCGTGTTCGAGGCAACGGGCATATCGTGCAGCGACAGCGGGATGCACGGCTACACGGTGCGCGTGCTGCCGCACCACGCGGACCTAATCGAGCCGGCGTTCCTGCCGGGCTTGATAACGTGGGCGGACGAGGACGCGTACACGCAGGCGGCGCGGGCGTAGACGAACCTGAGCCGCCATGTGACGTTAAAATGAGAGCGTGCCGCGCGCGGCAGTACTCCCTTCGATAGTCATCGTCGGCCGTCCGAACGTAGGCAAATCGACGCTCTTCAACGCCATCACGGGCCAGAGGCGCGCGATTGTCGGCGACGAACCCGGCATCACACGCGACCGCATTCACGGTACCGCCGAGTATCGCGGGCGGCGCTTCGAGTTGATCGACACCGGAGGTATTGTCCCCAGCGACGCCGAGCACATCCCGGCGCAGATCCTGAAGCAGGCGCGCGTGGCGCTGGAGCGCGCGGCTCACGTCATATTCGTAATAGATGGCCGGACGGAGATCACCGGAGCCGACCGCGACCTCGCCCGCCTGCTCCGGCAACTCGGAAAACCGGTGACCGTCGCCGTGAACAAGATCGACGCCGCCGCCCGCGAAGACCTTGTACACGAGTTCTACTCGCTGGGGTTTCCGGACGTGATGCCTGTATCGGCCGAGCACCGCAACGGAATAGACGACCTGCTGGACCACGTCACCGAAGGTTTCGAGCGGACCGGGAAAGAGGAGCCGGAAGAGCGCCCACGGACCATCAAAGTGGCGATCATCGGCCGGCCGAACGTCGGTAAGTCTACGCTCTTGAATGCGCTGGTGGGCGAAGAACGTGTGATCGTGTCGCCCGTTGCCGGCACGACGCGCGACGCGGTCGACATCGATATTTCGCGCGAAGGCACAGACTACGTTTTCGTCGACACGGCCGGCATCCGCCGCAAGGGCAAGACGAAGCTCATGGCGGAGAAGCTGAGCGTGGTGATGGCGCGCCGGCACATCCGCATGGCAAATGTCGTCCTGCTGGTGCTCGACGCCACGGAAGGCGTCGTCGGATTGGACGCCACCATCGCCGGCTACGCCGACGAGGAGGGCCGCGCCATCGTCATCTGCGTGAATAAGTGGGATGCCGCGCCGGACCGCGACCGGAAAGCGTTTGAGCAGAAGGTCCGCGACGGGTTGAAGTTCCTGGATTACGCCCCGATTACGTTCCTGTCGGCCAAGAGCGGCGCCGGCGTGGACAGGATCTGGCCGCTGGTGAGCGAGGCGTACGAAGCGGCGTCACAGCGCGTTCCCACGGGCGAGTTGAACCGGTTCCTGCAATCGCTGCGATGGGAGCGCGAAGCCAAGCTGCTGTACATGACCCAGCCGTCGGTGCGCCCGCCGACTTTTGTCCTGTTCACGGACCGGCCCGCGGAACTGCACTTCTCCGACGAGCGGTATCTGGCAAACCAGATCCGGAAGAGGTTTGGTTTCCGCGGCACGCCGTTGGTGATCAAGACGCGTTCGCGCCGCGGGCGGAAGTAAACAGGAGGCGGGCGCGTCGGGCGCCGCCGGCGCGCCCGC
>Ga0207433_10002042_pt1 | contig 41988 bp, 43 predicted proteins | sample YelNatPaOPGAMG01_FD_187559 | JGI IMG/M metagenome (GOLD analysis project Ga0207433, IMG submission 187559) | Hot spring thermophilic microbial communities from Obsidian Pool, Yellowstone National Park, USA - OP-RAMG-01 (SPAdes) (version 3) | ecosystem: Environmental > Aquatic > Thermal springs...
TTGTTTATGCATTAGAAGGGAGTGGTTGAGGGAACGCCGAGCTCTATAAGAGCACAGACGGCGGGTCCGTCTGGTCAAATGCACTGGATGCATATTACACGGATGGTGGAGCAATGGCAATTGACCCCAATAATAGTTCAGTTATCTATACAGGTGGCTATATCTATAATGGTTCAACCTATGTTATAGCAGTATCAAAATCTACTGATGGTGGCACAACCTGGGAAAGGGATACCCTGACAACAGACTACAGTATGTGCTATGCAATCGCAATAGATAGAACTAACTCAAATGTTGTTTATGCAGGTGGGTATAATGGTTATCTGTTTAAGACCACAAATGGCGGTGTAAATTGGTTTCTCTCTAATTCGGGTATAAGTGGAACTGTCTATGACATCAAAATTGGTTCAACCAAGGCAAATACTCTCTATGCCGGAACATCATCCGGTGTATTCAAATCGACCAATGCCGGAGCAAACTGGACAAATACTGGTTTATCAGCAAATGTCCAGGCAGTATTGATAAATCCTTCAAATGAGAACGAGATTTATGCCGCAACCAGCAATGGTATATACAAGAGCACAAATGGTGGTGGTGGTTGGACATTGATGAATACCGGACTATTGAATACGAATACAACATCGCTTGGGATTTATCCCAATAACTGGCTCTTTTGCGGAACCAGTGGCGCTGGTATGTATCGCTGGAGTTTGCAGGTAGGCACTGAGGAAATTGATGCGCAAAAGGATATTAAGAATATCTCTTTTGCGATTTCACCAAATCCATTCAAGGGAAAAACGATAATTAGATACATGATACAGGATACAAGATACAGGAAGGATATAAATTTGAGGATTTACGATGCCTCGGGTAGAATGGTGCGTGATTTTTCTCGGTTAACGGTAAACAGTGAACGGTCAATGATTGTCTGGGATGGCACTGATGATGCTGGTGGTAGACTTCCATCGGGTGTGTATTTTGTGAAGTTGGAAGGAGATGAATTCAGGAAGACGGAGAAAATGATACTGTTAAGATAAGAGGTAATTGGAGAAATAAAGAAAAGGGTCCAATATTCTGCCCTCCAAATGAAAGGTGTTTAATTCCAGGTTTATTTTATCCATCCCAATCTTTTGTATTCTTTATATATTAAACCAATTACCCTTCTGGGATTGGGAAATTCCCTTACCCATTTTAACCCCTGGATTCTCTTCATTTGGCGCAATTCTGGATTGGATAGTAAGTCATATAAAACGTCTTCAAGGGTCTTCCTTGATGCAGTGATGAAAGGATGCCCGGGTAGTAAATATTCATACTCTTTAGGAATTTCAGTAATTGTTGGAATACCGAGGGCGAGGAATTCAAGGCCGCTCCTTCCATAAGCAGTCCCTGCATAGTTTCCAATCTGGTCAATGCCGATATCACAAGTTGCCTTTAATTCCATACATCTTTTATGGGAGACCCCTTCAATCAATAGAAATTCAAATTTAATCTTTTTTTTCAATCTCTCCACAATTTCAATTATTTCATTCGTTCCTTTTGCAGTGCGCCTGGTTGGTGAATGCCCAACCCTTAAAATCTTGTTTTCTTGCTTCCGTGGTTCTATCTTATCTGCCTCAAATGGTATGGGAACAAATATAAGAGAAGGGTCAATTTTCAAATGGTCTACCTCAGATGTAAATTTTAACTGAGCATATTCCTTTAAATAAGGATTCATCCCCCACCTTCTAAGGTCACTGCCAAAGAAATGGGCAACTATATGTTTATTCTTTAATCTTTTTAAAATCCTGTCACCATATATAAAAGGAATGCCACCATCAAAATGGTATATATCAAAATTTCCAAGGTTATAGCGATGCCAGAATTTGCGTAATCGGTATAGCCATAAAATGTCGCGCGACTTAAAAAATAATCTCTCAATTGGATTCTCCCCTTTTATTTTTAACCGCAATTCAGTAGGTGGAACATTCACATCGATCCTATGGAGCATCTTACGGAGGGAATTTATTGAACCAGAATTTAAAAGCGGATAATTTAGCAGGATTCCATCCGGGAAACCAAGTTTTGAATGGGTCATTGTCACCAGTATACCTTCATCACCGTAAATACTATGACTCCTGCTTAAAATTCCAGCCACATCTTGAAAGTTTTCGAAAGTAAGGTGTAGTATCCTCACTTAATCTTTTTAAATTTTAGTTTCAAGAATTGTTGTAATTTTTTCAATTTCTCGGGCTGGGTTAACTTTGATATACCTGACTTTATACCTTCCCAGCCACTTAGTTTTTCTGTATAGATTTTTAAAGCAATGGATTCAAGTTCTTCATAACCAAGTTGAGGCTGGATCAGAATGGGGATATTCCTTGGTTGCATTATCGTTTCATTTCGTGGCTCATCATAATGTTTCGTCCAGTCAAAATCTGCTGGTAATAAGTAACTCTTCCTGGCAAAGGTTTCAAGATAAGTTCCAGGATAGATCCTTAACCCTACCGAATATTCTACCTTTTGCATTAAATCACGATTTTCTTCAATAAATTCAAATGTCTTTTTAACATCAGCCATTGTTTCGCTGATATGCCCAAAGGAGAAGAATGCTTTAATTTTCATCCCGGCTCTGTTGCACAATTCAAGCAGATGCTTTGCCTGTTCTACAGTGATACCCTTACGCATTAAGTCAAGGACCTTCTGACTCCCGGACTCAATTCCTATGCCAACAAGATAGCATCCTGCCCTTTTCATCTTCTCCAGTAAGCTTTCATCAACTGTCTCCGGACGTATCTCACACTCCCAGGGGAACTGCAAATTTCTATTTATTATTTCATCACATAGTGATTCTATGTGTTCACGATCAAGTGTCAGGATGCAATCACCAAACCTTATACCCTGAAAATGGTATTCTTTCAGTAACCTTTCTATTTCATCAACAACATTTTTTGCAGAACGCACTGTCAAGAGATAGTTATACATTCTACTGACAAGGCAGAAGTTACAGTGATGCAGACAACCCCGTGAGGAAAATACAATCATCCCCTTCTTTTTTATGAACTCCATCTTCATTTCATATTTTTTCATATCTAAAAGATGATAAGATGGTTGAGGCAATGAATCAAAATCTAATCTTCGGGCAGGAGGATTTTCAACGGGGACACCATCCAATCTGAAACTTAAACCTCTAATCTTCTCAAAATTTTGCTCGGTGCTGAATGTTTTCAAAAGTTCATAGAATATATCTTCAGCTTCACCTCTGATAACAAAATCAATTTCAGGTATATTTTCAAGAACTTCCTTTGCAGTAAATGTGGCATTAGGACCAAAATATATTACAATAATCCCTTTATCATAAGATTTCGCATTTCGGGCAAGTGTGAAGGAATCAAATCTATTAAGAGTTGTTCCAAAAATGCCAAGAAACTTTGGTTTAAATAACTCCAACCAGTGTTCCAATGGTTTTCTTTCTACATTAAAATCAATGATACGGACGTTAATTTCGCGTTCACCAAGATAACCTGCAATTGAGGCTAATTCAACCGGTGGGATCTTCTCATACACTTCTTTTTCTTCGGTATTTACCAGGAGAACATCAATCATTTGTTTATTCCCTTTAAAAAGCTGATGCCCTCCTTAAAAGGCGTTTCTCTATAGCCAATTTCGGTTCTCGCCTTTGTTGCATCACCACATAAGACTGTTTTACCAATGTTGATTTTCTTTGCATTTTTACCCGTTATTGATTCAATCTCCTTAATAAGTTCAAAAAGAGGAATGGGAGTACCACATATATTGTATAACGCATTACCTGGAAGGTCTCGCGATTTGATCAATGGTTCAACAAGATCATCAATAAGCGTAGGGCAGATTGTTGAATACTCGGTCTCAATGATGCCTGTGGAATTTAGTGCCTCAAGGAGATTATATATATATCCCTGATTTAAATTCTTACCATAAGGGTAAAAGACCCTTAATATTTTTACCTCAAATACTTTATTATAATAACGGGTAAGGGTCTCCGCATAAAATTTTGTAGTGGCATAGAAACTTTTAGGATTGTATGGAGTGCTTTCATTAATTCCATCACCAGAACCATAGACTTCACCTGTAGATATAAGGATAAATTTACTTGCACCAACTTTCTTTGCCCATTCAAGTAAGAAGAGAGTTGCTGTTGTATTAGCCATAAATATTTTCGTAAATGGACCGGAATAAACCTCATAGATGTGGAAGATATTCTTAACCTTCCTCGGCAACCCCTTTTCAATATTCAAATCCTGGTCTAATTTTACAAATCCATACTTAAGGTTTATCTTCCCCAAGAAGGACATTGGAACATCCTTGGGACTTGGAAATAAGGTGAAGACACTTTCACCCTTGCGAATGAGTTCAGAAATCAGCATCTCACCGATACCGGTATGGCTTGTAATGAGATTTTCAATTTCCATAAATACATTATATAAGAAAATTTGTTTAAGTCAACTATGTAGCCAGATCCTGTTTAGTCAGGCATCTTCCGCAATAAATTCTCTAATTCTTGTAACATCAGATTTCTCAATTTTTCTTTTTTTCTCATTACAAAGACCGGAACAATCTTTTTGCGGTAGTAGAGATTAACAAGATTGTATTCATCAATATTAAAAAGGTGTCTGAATACATAATAATCAAGAAATCCAGGTCTATTAAAAAATATTTGCGGAATTTCCATTATGGAACATTCCAGAGAAGCAGTTCCAGAGCATGTTACAATTAGATCACAATTCCGCATCTCCCTATATCTTTCTCTAACAATCAATTTGACATTCGGTAAAAAACGGAGTTTATTTAAAGTTTTAGAATTTGATGTATCAGGGTGGAGAATAATAGAATATTCAAGATTATATTTATTTTGTAGGTGACTGATAAGTTCTATAATCACTGGTAAATTCCTTTTTATCTCACTTGTCCTTGAACCCGGCATAAAACCGATCCTTTTTGTGTAATCATCTCTTTGATATTTTTTTAATTCTTTTAACAAGGGATTTAACCAATAAGTCACTCTAATCTTTTTCTGTTTATAGAAATGATATTCAAAAGGTATCACAGAAACAACAATATCAACCCACTTTTTTATGAAATATTTTCTAAAGCTACCCCATATCCAGAGCTGGGGTGGCAGAAGATAAATAACTTTTATCTTAAGCCTTTTTGCATACCTGCACAACAACAGATTAATCCCTGGATATGCTACAGGAATGAAGAAATCCGGCTTGATTTGGAAGAGTGAGCGGGCAATCATCCTATACATCTTGATATTCTTTATTATGGCAGATAAACCAAGGGTGAAACCAAAAGTTTTAAGATTATGATAATCATAAATTAGACTAACCCCTGCATTCTTTAAATCTTCACCCCCAACTCCAAAAATCCTCTTACATCTATTATATAAATAATTCTTTACAAAGAGACTTCCATAAAGGTCGCCTGATGGCTCACAGGCACAAATGAATATGGAACTGTTTGAATTTAAAAAATTAAGTTCCTTTATTTCAAACGTTCCAATCTCTTCAACGCCTCCTCCGGAGTAATCTTACCTTTCTCCAGATCTTCTATGACCTTTTTCTTAGAGTATTTAGGGAATACAAAGAGATTAATTAGACCAAAGAAGATTAGAATGATGGGCCAATCCCGGTTTAAGAATAAAATTTTTAAATTTGCGAGCCAGAGAAAGATTGCAATGAATATAATAATTATCGCAAGCCTCATTTTTGTAGAATTTCTCTGAGTTTGCCAGGTAATAATTCTGGATCAAAATTCAATTGTTTCAGTTCTTTTATAAAGATATCTTCTTTTGCCGCATTAGATAATCCTTCGTTGATGATAAAATAGGACTTCTGTTTTACCCTGCAGTAGCCGCCTTTACCAAAGAAGCGGTCATATTTTACCACAATGGATAGTTTTCTACAAAAGTCCTCAAACATCTCAAGTAAAGAAGTTTTTTTCATTTTTCCCCACCAAAAAGTTTTGAAAAGAAACTCCCCTTCTTTGGTTGTAATCTCTCAATGCCCTTCCTCGCGGCTGCATTATTTCCATCCCAGCCCAGTGCCTCATTATAGTATTTTAATGCCTTATCTTTGTCTCCAATGAACTCGTAGGCAAGGCCTAAATTTACATAGACAACTGGATTGAACATAAGCCTTTTTGCAGCATCCTGGAGTTTTTCAAAACCTTCCCGCTCATACTGCCTTGTATAGACAAGGGCAAGTCCAAGATAAGATATGTATAATGGCTGGGGATCATACCGGCAGGCAATACGTAAGAGATAAACTGCGCGCCAGGGATCCTTATTTTTTAGATATTCAAGTGCCCGGGTAAAAGCATTCTTTGCTTGTGTTATCTGGATCTCATCTTCTTTTTTTACACCTTTCTCAAGGGAACGATCATATTCTGCCCTTAATTTTTCATCGGATAAAACCCGATATGCAGCGGTAATAAGGGCGAACTGTTCATTTGCCTTTCTTTTTTCTTCTTCATTAGTAAATCTATCTGGATGGTATTGACGAGCAAGCCGCATATACGCATTCTTTATCTCTGCAGCGGTTGCATTCATACTTACGCCGAGGATCATATAATAGTTTTCCATAATAATTAAAATATGATATCCATTTTTTAGCAATTGTCAAGTGCGTGATTTAAATCGGGGTATTGACTCAGGGTTTTAATTGGGTATAATTGATAATTATAAATCAACCATTAAGTTATACAGAAATAGGATACCTTTTTTCTGGATAAGCAGGATTGATGTTAATAAAATTTTGAAAGGAGTGAAGATGGCATTACTTGAAATAAGGTGGCATGGAAGGGGAGGTCAGGGTGCAAAGACAGCTGCCCTCCTCTTTGCCGATGCTGCAGTAGAGACCGGAAAATATATTCAGGCATTCCCTGAGTATGGTCCGGAAAGGATGGGTGCACCAGTATTTGCCTTTAATCGGCTATCTGATGAACCCATCCTCCAGCATTGTGGGATAAAGAATCCCAATATCGTGGTGGTTCTTGACCCCACATTGATGGATACGGTAGATGTTACCGAAGGATTAACTGATGATGGAATCATTTTGGTGAATACCCAGAAGACTGCCCAGGAGATTAGGGAACAACTAAAGATAAAGAAACAGAAGGTCTATGTCGTTGACGCAAGTAAGATTGCGAAAGAGATTTTAAAAAGGGATATCCCTAATACTCCAATGTTGGGTGCCCTGATAAAGGTCTCAAAACTTCTTGAGTTTGAGCCGATGCTTGAATCAGTAAGGAAGAGATTGGAACATAAATTCCCAAATCGGCCTGATCTCGTTGAGGGAAATATAAAGGCGATAATTCGTGCTTATGAGGAGGTTAAAGAATGAAGAAGGAGAAGAAGGGCTGGAGAGATTTACCGATCGGCCTTGCCTGGAAATCAGGCACAAGCAAAGAATTTGAAACCGGTGATTGGCGGAGTGATAAGCCAATCTGGGATGAAAAGAAGTGCACACATTGTTTAATATGCTGGATATACTGCCCGGATTCAGCAATCATCGTAAAGGATGGCAAAGTTCAGGGGATAGACTACAGATACTGCAAGGGCTGTGGAATCTGTGCTGAAGAATGCCCACCAAAGGTAAAGGCAATCACAATGGTAAGGGAGGAAAAATGATAGTTGCAAGAACCGGTAATGAAGCAATGGCTGAAGCAATGAGGCAGATAAATCCAGATGTGGTTGCCGCATATCCTATAACGCCGGCAACCGAAGTTGTCCAGATATTTGCCTCATTCGTTGCAGATGGCCTTGTGACCACTGAATTTGTTCCTGCAGAAAGCGAACATTCTGCCCTGAGTGCCTGCGTTGGTGCATCAGCTGCTGGTGCAAGGGTGATGACATCAACATCCTCCCAAGGCCTTGCCTTGATGCATGAGATATTATTCATTGCTGCAGGTTTAAGGCTCCCCATTGTTATCTGCCTCGTGAACCGTGCTCTATCAAGTCCGATCAATATCCACTGTGACCATTCAGATTCACTCGCCTCAAGGGATTCAGGCTGGCTCCAGATATTTACTGAAAATACCCAGGAGGCTTATGATACAACGATAATGGCAGTGAAGATGGCTGAGGAGATAATGCTCCCGGCAATGGTTACGACAGATGGATTTATCATCAGCCATGGTATGGAAAGGATTGAGTTAATAGATGACAAAAAGGTTCCAGAATGGCTCGGTGAAAGGAAGGTTGTGAACAAATTGTTGGATGTAGAAAAACCAATTACCCTGGGTATGCTTGACCTTCAGGATTATTATTTTGAACATAAGCGCCAGGAGATTGAAGCAATGAATAGTTGTTTATCCATAATTGAGAAGGTGCAGAAGGATTTTGGTGATACATTTGGCAGGTATTATCCTATCGTTGATGAGTATAAGATGGATGATGCAGAAGTTGCAATTCTTGTAATGGGATCCACTGCTGGAACCGGAAAGGTGGCTGTTGATAGAATGCGCAAAAAGGGTAAAAAGGTTGGTTTGATTCGTTGCCGTGTATACAGGCCATTTCCAAAAGAGATTATGCTCAAAGCGATTACAAAGGTAAAGGTTGTTGGAATAATGGATCGCGCTGACACACTTTCAGGACTTGGTGGCCATCTCTATAATGATTGTCGTTCTATCCTTTATGAATCGGATAAAAAACCGCTGCTGAAGAATTATATATATGGACTCGGTGGTCGGGATATCAGTATTGAAGAGATTGAAGAAATCTTTGAACAACTTCTGAAGATAAAGGAGACTGGGAAGGTTGATAAAGATATTGTGTATTATGGAGTAAGGGGGGAATAATGGCAAACTTAAAAGAACTCGCAAAACAGGGTGAGAAATTTTTTGGCGGTCATCGTGCATGTGCTGGTTGTGGAGCAACGATCGTGGCGAGACAGGTTTTGCTTGCTGCACAGTATCCAGTTGTGGTTGGTGCGGCGACCGGCTGTCTTGAAGTTGTCTCTACCATATTCCCCTATTCTGCCTGGAATGTTCCTTATATCCATAATGCCTTTGAGAATGTTGCAGCAACGATGAGCGGTGTGGAAGCCGCTTATAAGGCACTGAAGAAGAAAGGGAAGATTGATAAGGATATAAGGTTTATTGCATTTGGCGGCGATGGCGGCACATATGATATTGGATTACAGTCGCTCTCAGGAATGATTGAAAGAAGACATAGAGTCCTTTATGTATGCTACAATAACGAGGCATATATGAATACCGGGATTCAACGTTCATCCGCAACACCCTATGGTGCACATACTACAACATCTCCAGCCGGGACAGTGCTTCCTGGTAAATTACAGCCGCGAAAGAATCTCACCGAAATCATAATTGCCCATGAACCTGCCTATGCTGCCCAGGCAACGATTGGCTACTGGAATGATCTTGTTACCAAGGTGCGCAAGGCACTGGATGCAGATGGTCCTTCATTCATAAATGTTCTTTCACCCTGCAGGCTGGGTTGGGCATATCCTCCAGAAAAAACTGTTGAGATAACAAGGTTGGCAGTTGAGACCTGTATCTGGCCACTTTATGAGTATGAAAATGGAAAGTATCGTATCAATGTGAAGCCGAAGGAGAAGAAACCAGTAGAAGAGTTCTTAAAACTTCAGGGAAGGTTTACCCACCTCTTTAAATTAAAAGACCCTGCACCAATAAGGGAATTTCAAGCCGAGGTGGATAGAATCTGGGAGCGGCTTTTAAAACGGAGCGCTGAATAGGATTTACCGCCTCCCCTTGTTAAAAGGGGAGGCGGGATAAGGATGATAAAAATAATACTCTTTGACCTTGATGGCACACTGTATAAAAGCACTGAAGTATATCAAAAGTTTGCTGAGGCCGCGTATCATACCTATGCAAAAATAAAAAATACCACCGTAGATGAGGCAAAACAGGTGCTTGAGCAGAAAAGGGATGAGATGAAAAGAAAAAAGGGTTATGCTGTTCCCTATACACTTGCCCTCCTATCTTTTGGAATCCCAATTGAAGAATGGCATAGGGAAAATATAAATTTTTTCAATGCTGGAGATTTCCTTAAGGAGGACCAGAATCTTAAAGATATTTTGGGTATATTAAAAAAACGTTATAAAATTGGAGTATTTACAAACAATAATAAAATCCAGACCGAGCGGATTCTAAAGGCAATTGGTATATATGAACTATTTGACTATATATTCACGTATGAAACTTTTAAGTTGATAAAACCAGATCCGAAGATTTTTAAGATGGTATTAAAAACATTGAATCTCAAGCCAGAAGAATGTTTGATGGTCGGAGACCGATACTATGTAGATCTCCTGCCGGCAAAAGAGCAGGGTATGGAGATTTATGAAGTGAGTGGTCCTGAAGACATTAAATCACTTTTAAAAATTCTTGATTTATAAAAATTAAGGGATATTAGGAAGAGATTTTTAATCCTCACGGGGTGTTGAGGATTACGAATGAAGGGCATCACCGGTTGAGGTACTAATCAATGACATGAGACTCCTACTCTGATCAGAGACAGATAGAAAGTTCAAAACTGCCCAGGAAAGATTCATAAAAATTTTAACTGAGTGCGAGGTGAAGGTTGCGGAATCGATACCTCACCAGATTTTAGCAAGGCACCAAAAACAGATTCAGCACTTGCCTGGACGATATTTTTCAATATAATAAACATATGGTTGAGAAGGCGAGAGAACTGGTCAAAAATAAAGATTTTGCCGCACTTGAGGCATTATGGATAGAAATGATGGAGGATGCTAATATATCAATTTCTGATTTCTTGAAGATTGCAAATGAACTCAAGGGAATAAAGGAAACTAAACAGGCATTTACACTCCTTGAAATCCTGGCAAGCCATCTTGAGGATGAGAATAGATTGGATGAGGCAATAGAGGTATATAAGAATATTGCATACTTTACTGATGATGATACGTCGGTCCGGACGAAATTGGTTAAAATTTATAAAAAGCGCTATTCTAATAACGAACGGATTGAAAAGTTTATTGAACTTTCAGGAATTGAAAAAGGCGAACACCTCTTTAAGAGCCTTGACCGGCTTGAGGAATTCTTAAAGTTTGATGTGGGGAGGGTCGTTTATTTTGAAAAATACGGACTGGGTGAGGTTGTAGTGATGAACCCAGAGAAGAGAGAAATTGTTGTTGACTTTGAAAAACAAAAAGGATATTTTTTAAAATTTGATGTAGCAAGGGGAATATTAAAACCTGTTCCTGAGGGTCATTATCTATATAAAAAATACCGGGGGATAGAGGAGTTAAAGAAACTTGCCTCTGAAGATCCATTTACGCTGGTAAGGTATTTATTAAAGAGTTTTAAGGAGCCAATGAGTTCCAGCGAGATTAAAACACATCTTGAAGGTGTAATAAGCAAGGAGGAGGTTGATAAATTCTGGGAAAAGGTAAGGAAGAAGTTGGAGAAGGATGATAATGTAAAGGTGGAAATAAAAAAAGGGATGAAAGTATATCAATTGATAGAGGGGGTAGATAAAAACATCCTCTATCTTGAATCATTTAAAGAAGCATCAATAGGGGATAAATATTTAATTGCAGAAAGGTGTGCAAAAGATTCACCGGAAGTTTTTAATGAGATGTTGAATTCACTGGTGCTGATTGCCAATGAGAAATACCGGGAAGAACCTGCGATAGCCCTTGATATCCTTTATCTCTGCGAAGAATATAAAAAGACAGGGTTAAATTACACAATTGATGAATTGCTGGAATTCCAAACCTATGAATTCTTTTTGGCTAATTTAAAAAATTTTGAGCATAAAAAGAAGTTTTTAAAAGAGATTAAGAATAGAGAACCGAACGAATGGGAGAAGACATATCTCAGGATGATGAGCACTGTTGAGGATCTTCGCCTCATCGATCTAATGGAAGAGGAACTAAAAAATTCAAATTTCAATCTTAGTGAATTTTATAGATCTCTGTTTCTTATGCCCCAGAAATCTACGGGATTGTTCTTATGGCTATTAAAAAATATTGGTGAAGGAGAATTCAAAGAAATTCTTATTCCGAAATACCTGCCCCGACTTATAAATAACCTGAATGATATAAAGGGTGCAAGAACCGCATTCCTTAAAGCATTCTCCCTGGAAAGATTTGATGAAATAATAAAAGGTGCTGAGGTATCTGATGTTCTCAAGATAAAAGAAGAATTAATAAAGTCAACAGCACTAAAAGCCTATGAGAAGAAGGATTATCTGAGAATTATTGATTATCACTACCCCAATTTGGAAAAAAAGGATGATTTTATTTATGCAACCCCCCAGGCATTAGAAAAGAAAAAGGCAGAACTTGAACATTTACTGAAAGTTGAGATACCAAAGAATAAAGAAGAAATTAGTAAGGCAAGGGAGTATGGGGATTTGCGAGAGAATTTTGAATATAAGGCAGCAAGGGAGAGACAGAGCCAATTGTATCAAAGAGTTAGAATGATTGAATCTGAATTAAAACGGGTTAAATTAATTGATTTTAATAATCTTGATACATCCAGGGTCAGCATTGGGACAAAGGTGATATTAAAAAATCTGGAGGACGGCAAGGTTATTGAATATACAATACTTGGCCCCTGGGATTCGGATCTTTCCAGGAATATTATCTCCCATGAATCACCCCTGGCAAAGAATATTCTTATGAATAAGAAGGTGGGTGATAAGGTTGAAATTCAGGAAAAGATTTATGAGGTAATTAGAATTGAACCAGCAGAGGTTTGATATGGCGCCAACGGGATTTGAACCCGTAATCTTCGCCTTGAGAGGGCGATGTCCTAAACCAAGTTAGACGATGGCGCCGTATTGAATTATATTTGAATCTCTTCTGATGTCAATATTTATATGCAAACGTTAAGGGACCTTATTATTCACACAGGGTTGGTTTTACTTATATCCAGAAAAGTTGTAGGAATTAAAGGCAGGCTATTCTATTAAATAACCAAGAAGTCCCCTGCCTATTGCAACCTCGGGTATTTCCTTTATTCTGACTTTAAAATCATATCTCCAATCATTCTGGAATTGGGAAAAGCTGAAGATTCCTTCCCAACAATGAAGATTCCTTGTTAAAGTGATACTATAATCAACGAACTTCTTCAATTGGTAATCATATCGAGCACTATAAGCAGCAGACCAGTTATGGGTAGGATTGATCTTGCCGGAAAAGCTTATCTGATATTTTCCCCCTTTTGTATAACTCTGGTAGAGATTCAATTCAAAATTCTTTGTCTGGATACTCATACCTTCGTCAATTGAATAGGTATAGTCCCCAGTATAAATATTATAATTTCCACTTATGCGATTATTAAACCCCGTGATCGGTTTAGGGAAGGGATTCAGGGGCAGGTTGATGGAAAAGTTTATCGGTGATATTGTATCATTGAGTAGGTTGTAACCACTGCTGAGAGAGATTTGAGCGAAATTCTTTTTTTCGTTTTTTTCTCCAACCTTTGCTTCAAATTCCTGATTTAAAGCAAAACTTAAACTATTTGTCTTTGAATATCCAGGAATACCATAGACTGCGGGAAATCTACCAAATTTAAAGTCCGGTGTATATTGATAGGAGATATATGGTGTAACCGTATGCAATATGCCATTGACACCAAAAATTCCAGGACTGAATACCCGATAAAGATTGGTGCTTACATTGGTGAAGAATGAATAACCAAATCTTGAAGGAAATTTATTGCCAAGTGTATCCTGGTCATATATTGCAAAATCCATATCAAGACCGGGTGCGATTGAAAAGAGGTTAGAGACATTGTGTTTGAAAGATGGCGTGGTATGAATATTTGCACCGCCAGCTTTACTTTGATATGAAGGTGTAGATCGCCGGTCATAACTGATATGTCCGGAAAAGGAATAAGTAAGGAATGAAAACAATTGCCTGGAAGGCGTTGTTACTGTCCAAAATGGAAATCTTTCTGTTATTGTAGTATCACCAAAATCAATCTTCCTTTCCAGTATCAAAGTATTCTTTATCTCTCCAATATCACGATTAAGTGTTGCCTGGGAGGTTATTTCTCTATCTACCCATATTATTGTGGTTTCAGCATAATCGGAGCGGTAGCGGTTATCACTGAGATATTTTATGTCGCAATTAAAACTTGAGCCCAGCAAAAAATATGAAGAATTATTTCTTAATTCTATGCTGTATCTTGTGAGTTTTGTATCAAGTTCCTTTATGTAATTAACTAGGAAATTTCCACTTGAGTATGGGCTATAATCCCAGACACCCTCAAGATATGGCATCACACCCTTCTTCTCATAGGCATCAATTTGCAGTGTTAAATCAGCATAGTCAGAGATAACATAATAATAAGCAAAACCCCTTATATACTTACCATAAATACGGGAGTTCCCAGCCTTAAATGGTAAAAGTCCTGATTTTCTCTTTGATGATATAGGTACAAACCAGAAGGGTGCAGCAATAACAGGTATATCGTATATATAAAGATAAATGGGTCGGGCAATAACCATATCACCGAGATATACCTTCATCTTTGGTGCATAAAAATAATAATGTGGTGGGGAATCGTTACAGGTTGTATACTTTCCATCATAGGAATTTACAACCTTTTCCCCTACCCAGTAGATTTTCTTACCTTCAATGAATCCCTTTTGTATCTGTGTCTTTCCAATGTCCATCATCGCCTTTTTTGTCTCAAGATTATACCTTAGATGGGAACCCCTGATAGAATCATTCACCTGTTTTAAGTGGCAGAAGCCAAAGGCTTCAAGTGTCTTTTTATTTATATAATAGTATGCACGATCAGAAAATAATTGGATATCATGATAGGTAATATAGGCTGAATCATTAAGAATGACAATTGAACTATCAAGTTCATATATAATACTTTTTGCTGAATATTTCACAATATCAGTTGTATCCATAAGTGTATCATTGACGAATAAAGGCAGTATAAAAAAAATCATAAAACACTGAAATTAGATGTGGTTTAGAAATATTTTTAAAAAGTGTATCATTCTTTAAGAATTTCTTTATAACTATCAAGGACAACCTTATAATACTTCATTGCCTGTTCTTCATCACCTAATGAACGATATATATCGGCAAGGCCTTCATTGATTGCAATCAGGGTCTCAAGGTCGGCAACTTCCTTTTCACGACGACATAATTCAAGTGCCTGATGATAATAATTTATGGCAGAATCATATCCACCCTTTTTAATCGCAACCTTCGTTGATTTTAACAAATATTCCATTGCCCGTTTATAGTTTTCGGCTTTTAAATAATGGAAGAGTGCATACTCTTCATAACCTTCACGACGGCGGTAGTAATCAGCAAGGCGCGCATGGCGCTGGGTTTTATCAGGGATGAGATTGTAGATCTCTTGATGGAGCAATGGAGAGGTAAAGACATATTTATCATTTAATCTTTTCAAAAATTTATGTTCAATAAGGTATTCAAGTTGATCTTGAATATTTTCAACCAGCGGAAAGTCCTGTGGGTCAACTTCATAGCCGAGCATTGCAATGGCGAATAAAAGTTCTTTATTCTCTTCAAGCAGTTCTACACGCCTCTTAATAATTGTTTTATAGTCAGCAAAAGGAAGACTGAATTTAACAATTGAACTTTCACCATTGTAGAAATTATAAAAATACCCAACCTGCTCTTCTTCATAAAGGGCAAGATACTGAGCGATATTGAATATTGTCGCCGCGGGTATACTAACTTTTTCACCTATGATACTGTTCAGATATTCTTCAATCTGGGTTCGGTCTATTTCCAACAACTCAAATTCTTTTACGCCCTTGAGATTTACCTGGGAGCGGTTTGAGGAGAAGATAAAAGTTACATCTTCATCTGCAAGTTTTGTCATAAAGTTCTGGATGAAGAAGGTTGATGATGGGTCTAAATTTTCAACATCCTCAACTATAATGACCAGTGGTTTTAAATGAGAGAAATGTGCAATTACATCGGAGATCGTATTTATAATCAAATCTACCCGTGCCATTGGTTCCATCTTTTTTAAAATGGTTTCTTCTTCTCCGGTGTTTAAAAAGTCAAGAATTGTAAGATAACTTGTGCCAATGTCACGCACACTAATCTCTTTTAATTTATTTTCTATTGTCTTTTGTTTTTCTTCAAGGGTAAAACTGGATTGTATTTTAAATAACTGTGTTACAAGATCACAGATTGGTTTTAGTGTAATATTATTAAGATAGGAAGAGCCAGATGCTTTTAGAATTTCCTTATCCTTTCCCCATTCCTCAATAAACTGTTCAATAAATGTTGTCTTACCTGTTCCATCAGGTGCAAATACCAATGCAGATTTTGTAACATTGAGTAAGTTTTTAAATGCATCTTCCATCAATTTGCGGGGTATGAGTTTTGCATACTCTTTTCTCGTAGGAAACTTTGCCTCTCCTTTTGGGTTGTCAACACGACACACCAATATTTCCGTCTTCATCCCTTCAATCGTCAGCATGCCCAGGGAGGTGATATCAAAATCTTCAATGATTGCAGGTTCTATATCCGCAGAAATGAGTATTTCACCATTCTGGGCGATACGTGCAAGCCCCTTGGCAATGCCGATATACTGGGATATTCCTGAGCGGCATTCCGGATATAAATCCCTCAATTTAAAGATACAATTAATTATACAGACATCATCGCTTGAACAGATTAAAAGATTCTTTTCCGCCTGTTCAATTTTACAGCCGAAACTCCTTAAATTCTCAAGCAATTTGTAGAACTGTTTCTTTTTAAGGTCCCTTATCAATACTCCAATATAAAACATCTCAACGTCCGATTTTGAACGGTTTCTTTAAAAGCGTGGATAAAGGCAGGAATTTGAACTCTTCATTTTTATTCATTGTTGCAATTATTATTTCAGGTGCAAATTCACTGAGGACCTGAAGACAGGCCCCGCAGGGTATGATGAAATCATATTGGGGTGAGTAGACTAAAATCAGGGAAAAATCTTTTACACCTTCAGATAATGCCTTGAATAATGCAACCCTCTCTGCACAGATGGTCAGGGAGTAAGAACCGTTCTCAATGTTGGAGCCGGTGAAGATCTGCCCGTTTGCACAATAAAGAACTGCACCGACCTGGATCTTTGAATAAGGGGCATAGGCATACTTCACTGCCTGTTTAAGCTTCTTTATTAAGACCCGTGATACTTTCATTTTATGATCAAATTAAGAAAATCTTCCCCATTATATACTCCCGTGATATTCATATACCGGGCAGCAGTCTTTGCCAGGTCGCTGAATGTCTTGCGCACTCCTAAATTTGAACCCATGCCATTCTGATGGTAAGCGAGGACAGGAACATACTCCCTTGAATGATCGGTTGAAGGTGTGGTCGGGTCATTACCATGGTCTGCAGTTATGAACAAGAGATCCTCATTGCTTAGATTTCTCACAATCCTTTCAATCCCATTATCCATCTCCTCCATCCCTTTTGCAAAATTTTTCACATCATTCCGATGCCCCCAGTCCATATCAAACTGCACAAAGTTTGCAACAATCAACCCGTTATTAAGTTCGTTAAGACTTTTTATAACAAAGTCCACACATTCAAGGTTATTCACCGAATGATATGATTTTGTATATCCCTGATGGGCAAATATGTCATCTACCTTACCGATTGCAATTACCTCAAAACCTGCGTCCTTTGCCCGGTCAAGGAGGGTAGGTTCCGGCGGTTTCAGTGAAAAATCCTTGCGGTCTTTTGTGCGATAAAAGTTAGGTGCTGTGCCCGCAAATGGCCGGGCAATAACACGGGCGACCCCATGATCACCTTGTAATAAATCACGGGCAATCTCACAGAATCTGTATAATTCATCTAAGCTAAAGACATCAATATGGCAAGCGATCTGAAACACACTATCTGCTGAGGTATACACTATTGGCGCTTTCTTCTTAATATGCTCCTCACCAAGTTTTTTGATTATCTCAGTTCCTGATGCAGGGTAATTACCGATGGTTTTATAACCAATTCTCTGCTCAAACTCTTTTATAATCCCCTCAGGAAAACCCCGGGGATAAACCGGGAATGGTCTCTTTAATATCACACCCATCAGTTCCCAGTGCCCGGTTGTAGAATCCTTACCCGGCGACATCTCTGCCATCTTCCCAAAACTTGCCTTTGGTTTATCAACCCTTTTCACCCCTTCAATATCAATTATATTCCCCAGACCCAAATTCTCCAGAAACGGTAATTTTAAACCTCCAATCGCTCGTGCCAGATTGCCCAGGGTATTGCTCCCCTGGTCATTATAACTGTTTGCGTCTGGTAATTCACCAACCCCTACACCATCAAGGATTAAAACAATAGCCCTTGCCATTGAATTATTATATACATAAATCTATTTTTGTAAAGAAGATTTTTATCATCAACTTGACTCTCAATAAGTTTTAAATATAATCAATTATGCCGGCACTCGTGGTCAGGGATTTATACAAAATTTTTGGTAAAATCAGGGCAGTTGATGGAATTTCTTTTGAAGTTAGAGAAGGCGAAATCTTTGGTTTAATAGGTCCAAATGGTGCGGGTAAGACCACCACCCTGAGAATGATTGCAACGCTTTTGCAACCCAGTTCAGGAAATATTGAGGTATTTGGATTAAATGTATTAAAAGATGGTGCGAAGATAAGGGAGATGATAAGTTACCTCCCTGAAGAGGCGGGTGCATATAAAAACCTTAAAGGGATTGACTATCTCATATTTATGGCAGGGTTTTATGCCCGTGACCATCAGGAAAAAAAGAAGATGATAGAAAGGGCGCTTGAGATCGCAAAACTCAAAGACCGCATAAATGACCGTATCAGAAATTATAGCAAGGGGATGGTGCGAAAATTGCTTCTTGCCCGTGCCCTGATGCATAATCCAAAACTCGCAATACTTGATGAACCAACATCAGGGCTTGATGTTATAAACTCGCTTGAGGTGAGAAATTTCGTCATTGATTATGCACGGAATGGGACAACAGTGATTGTTTCTTCCCATAATATGCTTGAAATTGAATTTTTATCAAACCGGGTTGCATTCATCCATCAGGGCAGGATAGTTGAATCTGGTTCTCCGCCGGAATTGCGCAAAAAGTATCAGGCTGAAAACCTTGAACAGGTATTTGTAAAGAGTATAAGTCATAGTGATTGATTTATGGAAAAATTTTTAAATATCTTTCAGAAAGAGATAAAAGACCTATTGACCCTGAGAATGATACTGCCATTTTTGATGTCAATATTTCTCCTCTTTTTTATCGGACGGGTTATGCAGAGTGAGGTCGGAAAGGCAATGAGACCGATTGATATTGCGGTCATAGACAACGATAAAACCAATTCATCACGGGCATTGATTGAGGGTTTGAAAAATACAGATAATTTCATCTCGGTTCTTTCTGCAGAAAATGATACCCAAGCTGTTGAGAGCGCAAAAGGGCAGGGTCTTTCTATGGTAATGATAATACCTGAGGGTTATGAATCCAATTTAAAAAATAAAATGAATGCCGAGATCAAACTATATTCAATCATAACCTCTATTAGCATCGCATCTTCAGCCCAGCGCGTGAATATAAGAAATTTTTTAAAAACGATCAATCAGGAGGCTGGAGAATCGTTTATAAAAGAGATAAATCCAGAACTCAATTTAGAAATGCTCCGTGAGCCAATAAAGGTAAAGGAATTTGTTGTTTTAAAAGATATCATCCAGCCTGGTAGTGCTGCATTTGTCATTGCATATATATCTACCCAGACCGTTATCGTGCCGGTTGCACTTTTGATGTTAATCATAATAACCGGCACAATGATTGCCTCATCCATTGCCCAGGAAAAAGAGAATAAAACCCTTGAGACGATACTAACGGTCCCTGTTTCAAGATTTACTATCGTCCTCGCCAAAATGCTTGCTGCGGTAGTTCTTGCCATATGTTTTGCACTCTTTTTTGTCCTGGCAATGGGAAGTTATATGTCTTCATTTAGTGGGATAGAAACGAGCACACCATCTGGTTTTCAAGTATCAGGAACAGGTATAAATTTGAGTCTTGATACATATAGTAAAATTTTATTAGGAATGAGCATATTTTTATCAATCGTCAATGCCCTTGCCCTTGCTACACTCTTGGCATTGTTTGCCCAGGATGTCAAAGATGCCCAGACCACGATTATGCCCCTCACCATAATGATACTCATTCCTTACTTTTTCGCATTAACATTTGACCCCGGCACAATGAGTCCGGGTTTAAAAATATTCACATTTTTAATCCCCTTCTCTCATACATTCTTTGCCTTTAAATTCCTTCTTCTCGGTCAGAAGATTCCTGTTATACTCGGAAATCTATATCTGTTCCTTTTTGCAATCGTTTTACTCTTCATTGCAACGAAGGTCTTTTCATCGGAAAGGATTTTGACGATGAAATTTAGTTTTGGTAAATTCAGGAGGATGGTATGAAGATATTGATACTCGGTTGTGGAATGCAGGGAAGGGTTGTAGCAAAGGACCTGAAAAATTCTTACCCCGGGATCACAGTCATTGATATTGATGAGAATAATCTTAAAAAATTGCATTACCCGGGCATAAAAAGGATACAATTTGATGTAAGAGACCGTAAAAGATTGGTCCGATTGATGAGCGATTATGAATTAATCATTGGTGCCCTGCCTGCACGGTTTGGATTTTATTCTATGGAGTGTGCAATTGAAGCAGGGGTTGATATGGTTGATATGTCTTATTCAGCAGAAGATCCATTCTTACTTGATAAAGAGGCAAAGAAGGCAAGGATTAAAATCATTCCTGATGCGGGCTATGCACCGGGATTGAGCAATATTCTCACTGGTGAGGGATACCAGGAGTTAAAAAGGGTTGACCATCTGAAGATAATGGTTGGTGGAATACCAGAAGATCCCATCCCCCCATTCAATTACCGGATAACCTGGTCACCTTCGGATTTGATTGAAGAGTATACAAGGCCCGCCCGGATATACAGAAACTATCGTATAGTAACTGTTCCTGCACTAAGTGGGGTTGAGGAATTTTATCTACCAGGGGTCGGAAGACTTGAGGCATTTTATACCGATGGCCTTCGCACACTTTTAAAGACGATGCAAAAGATAAAAAATATGGAAGAGAAGACCATCCGTTATGCCGGACATTCTACAATTTTTAAAACGCTTATTGATTGTGGCTTTTTTTCTGATGAAAGGGTAGTAATAAATGGTAAAGATGTTATCTGTGCGGACTTCTCTTTCCATTATCTCAAGAAGGTGTTATCAAAAGGCCCTGAATATGATATTACAATTCTTCTGATTGAATTGAAAGGTCTTAGGGGTGTGCGTAAGTATCGGATTATTGACCATTATGACCGAAGGAATAAAATCACCTCAATGGCAAGGATGACTGCCTATTCCTGTGCTGTGATTGCCCGTTGTATAAAAGATTATCCAGAATTTGGTATTATACCTCCAGAATACTTAGGTATGAAAAGGGAATTTTGTAGTTTTATCAAAGGTGAGTTGAAGAAGCGGAGGATAAGGCTTCAAACTCCTGCCTGATACTTTATTTCACCATTAACAATAACATATTCAGCGCGACCGATAAGTTCTTTGTTTAAAAATGGGGAATTTTTGGATTTTGATTTTATATTTTCGGGTTTATATTGCCATTTGATATTCGGATTGATGATTGTAATATCAGCAATTGCTCCTTCTTTTAATACACCGAGTTTCTCCTTTAAAACCTGGGCTGGTTTATAAGTGAGTTTATCAATGACCTCAAGCCAGGTGAATTTTTCAACATTGATCAGTTGCATAATGACAAGGGATAGGGCAGTTTCAAGCCCGATCATACCGAATGGGGCTGAGATGAATTCCAGTTCCTTCTCAGCCTGAGTATGTGGTGCATGGTCAGTGCTGATACAATCAATGGTTCCATCCCTCAACCCCTCTATGATTGCCCTACGGTCTATTTCGCTCCTTATTGGTGGATTGACCTTGTAATTTGTATTATAAGTTTCAAGAACCCTATCATTAAAGAAGAAGTAGTGGGGACAGGTTTCACAGGTTACATCAATCCCTTCTTTCTTTGCCCTCCGGATGAGTTCCACCGAACCCCTTGTTGAAATATGGCAGAGATGGAGTTTTGCACCGGTAAATTTACTCAACATCAAGTCACGGGCAACGATGAGTTCTTCGGCAATTGTTGGTGAGCCAGGAAGTCCAAGTCTTGTTGAGATTTCACCTTCATTCATCACTCCGCCTTTACTAAGGGATTCATCAAGGGGATGTTCAAATATTGTGGCATTAAAAATCTTAGAATATTCCATTGCATAACGGAGGACGCGGGCATCGCCTACAGTATTGCCATCATCGGAAAACCCCTTTACACCCGCCTTTATCAGTTCACCAAATTCTGAAATTTCTTTACCTTCCCGTTTTTTGGTTATTGTTCCGATAGGGTAAACCCGACATAGATTAACGCGCTGGGCTTCCTTTATGATGTAGTTCACAATCCCTTCGTTATCAATCGGAGGTTCAGTATTGGGCATACAGCAGATTGTGGTAAAACCGCCAGCAATTGCAGCCTTTGCACCTGATTCTATGGTTTCTTCATCAGGCCTTCCAGGATCACGGAGGTGGCAATGGAGGTCAATAAAACCAGGGCTCACAATCATTCCGCTGGCATCAATTATCTTGGCCCCTTCCACCTTCAAATTTCTTTCAATTTTCTGGATTTTATTACCCTCAATAAGAATATCAGCAATACGGTCAAAGCGCGTCTTTGGGTCAATGACACGGCCATTTTTTATCAAAATGCTACTCAATCTTTCCCCCTGCATGTATAAAGAGAATCCCCATTCGCATTGCTACACCATTCTTTACCTGTTTCAAAATAACTGATTTTGGCCCATCTGCAACTTCGGGGTCTATTTCTAATCCACGATTTGTGGGTCCGGGGTGCATAATGATACTCTTTGGCTTCATTCGTTTCACACGTTCCACAGTCAAGCCATATAGATTCCGATATTCCCGGACGGACGGGAATAAACCTGCTTCCTGTCTCTCCAGTTGTATCCTCAATGCCATTACTACATCAAAGTCGCCGATGATTTCATCAAGGTTATAAAAGACTTCAACATTGAGTTTTTCTATATCTATTGGTATTAAAGTTGGTGGTGCACATACAGCAACATTTGCCCCCATTGTCTTTAATCCGAATATATTGGAGCGGGCAACCCGGGAATGGAGTATATCGCCGACGATTAAAACATTGAGATTTTTTAAATAACCAAAATGCTGGCGCATTGTCATCATATCCAGTAGTGCCTGGGTAGGATGTTCATGGGTTCCATCACCAGCATTGATGACAAAGGCATTTAAGTTCTCGGCGAGGATCTTTGGTGCACCTGATGCAAAGTGGCGAACAACTACTCCATCCACCTTCATCGCCTCTATATTCTTCGCTGTATCAAGGAGTGTCTCTCCTTTCTTTACACTGGAAGTGCTTGCTGAGAAATTTATTACATCCGCAGAGAGCCTTTTTGCAGCAACACTAAAGGAGATCTGGGTTCTGGTTGATGGTTCAAAGAAAAGGGTGAGGATGGTCTTGCCCCGTAATGCCGGAATGATAGGAATAGGACGGTCAAGGATTTCCAGGAATTTTTCTGCAGTATCAAGATAGTTCTGAATCTCTTTACTGTTCAACTCTTCAATTCCTAAGAGGTCCTTTTTGGGATACATTTATTTATCCGTTATCTTCAATTGTTCAATCTTAAGTTTTTGTGGATTTGCAATCCTTATCCTTCCGCGTTTTACCTTTATCTTCCTTGCTTTTATCTTTCTGTGAACAAAGACGAGATCCTGGCCATCTACCTCTTTTAGGAAGACATCCACAATCTCATTTTCAGTGGTTACTATCTTCTTTCCAATATAATCAGCCTGTATCGGCAGTTCTCTGTGACCGCGGTCAATGAGCACAGCGAGCTGGATGCGCTTGGGCCTTCCAAAATCAAGGATTTCATCTATTGCCGCCCTGATTGTCCTACCCGTATACAGCACATCATCAACCAGCACAATTATTTTATTGTTAACATCAAAGTTTATATCAGTTCCCTCTATTATTGGTGTTTCTGATACTAACTGGAGATCATCACGATACAATGTGATGTCCAGGGCACCGATTGGAACCCTTGCCTTTTCACATTCTAAAATCTCCGCCCCAATGCGCTGGGCAAGTATGTCCCCCCTCCTCTTTATACCGATGAGTGCAAGTTCTTTGGTTCCTTTATTCCGTTCAACAATCTCACGCGCAATTCTCGTGATAATTCTTTTAATATCCGCAGGTTCAAGGATCTTCTTCATAGCCATCCAATTATAAACAAAAACCATTAGTAGTCAAGGCTTGACTGAAAATTAATAATTGGATATAATAAAAGATGAAGAAGGCAGTAATTGCCCTTGGTGGTAATGCTATATCAACCACGGGGAGAGAGGATATCCATGTCCAGTTTGCCAATACCAGGAAGAGTCTTGAAGTAGTCGTAGAGTTGATAAAACAGGGTTATCACCTTGCCATAACCCATGGCAATGGGCCCCAGGTTGGTAATGCATTATTGAGGGTGGAAAAGACCGCCCAGGAGATACCTCCCCTTCCCCTTGGTGTGATCGTGGCCGATACTGAAGGGGGGATGGGTTATATGATTGAACAGAGCCTCCAGAATAAATTGAGGAAATTAGGGATTGAACGGGATGTGGTGACAATTATTACCCAGGTGATCGTTGATGCCAATGACCCCTCAATAATAAATCCAACAAAGTTCATTGGTCCATTCTATAATGAAAAACAGGCTAAGAAACTTGCTGAACTCTTCAACTGGATAATAAAAGAAGATCCAGGAAGGGGTTATCGCCGGGTGGTTCCATCACCAAAACCATTGAAGATTGTAAATTCAAGAGTAATAAGACAGCTCGTTAACCAGGGTATTATTGTTATTGCTGCTGGTGGTGGCGGGATACCGGTTTATATTGAGATTGATGGCACTTATGAGGGAATTGATGGGGTGGTTGATAAGGACCTCGCTTCTGCAGTCCTTGCCCATGATATTGGTGCACAGACCCTTGCAATATTGACCGGTGTTGATTATGTGTATTTAAATTTTAATAAACCAGACCAGAAGAGGTTAGAAAGAATTACCCTTAGTGAGGCAAAGAGATATCTAAAAGAAGGCCATTTTCCTCCAGGGAGTATGGGTCCGAAGATTGAGGCAGCGATAAAATTTCTTGAATCCGGAGGCCGTGAAGTGATTATCACTTCACTTGCAAATGCAAAAAGGGCATTCTTTGAAGATTTTGGAACGAAAATATTCCCTGATTAGATTTTAAAACCTCCAGATTGGATGATAGGTTGCAGCGAGTATTCCCCCTGCAATTGCTCCAATGATAATATTTATTATGAACATGACGATTATTGCTACAATTATATAACCAATCACTTTTTCCTTTGGTGTTAGCATCATCACCGGCATTCCAGTATACATAAGGTAAAGTCCATAAAGGGAGATGAGTGCAACCAGCACCCCAAGAACAGGAAAGATATAAAGCACACCTGCAACGAAGTAAGGGGTCATTGAATATACTGCAAGTTTAAAGGCATTGGTTGGATTCGGCACTGAATCAAATGATGGTGCTAATGCATTTATTACAATACCTTCAACATAAAGCCCGACTATGGTGAGGATGAACCAGACTATTGCCCAGACAATCGCAGAGGTAAATGGGTATCTTATCATTCCAAACATTCCAAAATTGACTCCAATAAGCATATAACCAAAAAAGCCAAATATTGCTGGTATCAATGCCATAGGAACCAGGTACCCGGTTAGAACCTGGGCAATACCAATGGGTTCAGATTTAATCTTCTCCCACTCGGTCTTTGGACTAAAAAGAATTCCTTTAATCCGCTCAATCATTATGCCTCCTTAATCTTCCAATTATATCCTGAAAAAATAAAAAGTCAATGATTGATTTTTCAAATTTTGAGCAAACTTGAGATTGACAATCTATTTAAATTATATATAGTTTATATGTGGGTGTTCGGAAAATAGGTAATTTTTAGGTCATTCCCCTTTGGGGGATTGTTCTTTGACAACTTGATTTTGATTACATCGCCCGACCTTGAGAAAATTCAGACGAAATCGAGCACAAACCAGTCTGCTTCGGCACAGGCAGGTAGATAATCCAGCATACCTATTGCCCACGGCTACTTATACAATCTTTCTTGCCATAACGCAGAATCCCATCCCCACCAAATTATTTTAAAATCGGAATTTGCTAACAGCACTTTTCAGGCAACTGAACGCTTCCGCAAACGCACCGCAACTTTTGCCTCCCTTACCTGCAAAATCCGACGAGCTATTATCTCACCAAGACAACACAAATATCCATCTCTGTCAAGATAAACATTCTCGGTGATAAGATGGTGCCATTACAGGCGATTTCAATCTTGTTGATATGGACAATAATGAAGAGTTGGGCAATGAGGTTATGGAAGATTTTTAGGGCAAGGTCGTTTGGGATTAGTTTTTGATTGATAAAATCTGAGATTGTGCTGGCACTGGGTATTTGTCCATAGGTTGTTTATTTGGCATTTGCTTCAATTTCCGAATGCCCACTTATATAATAGGGAGGTAAAAATGAAAGAAGCCGGAGCGAATGAAACACTTTTTGCAAGTATGGATGAAGCTGCACAACAGGCAAAAGCAGAGTTTGACCAGATGCCTGAAGATGTTAAGAAGACCTTTTCAATCTGGATGAGGAAATGGTATCTTAAGGCAGGTTATAGAAGACTCGGCAGGATAGTGGTGGCATACGCAAAGGCACTGGAAAAGGGATAAAGGAGGAGGGATGATCTTTGATGATATGGAGGATACAGAAAAGGGACCTTTTTGCAAACCCTTCGGGCAATTATTCTATGAGAATCTGGAGAAGATGCCATCATTCCAAATTGTTGAGGCATATCTTTCCCTATTACTTGATGCCCAGGATAAGATTCAAAAGGCTATTGCAATCCTTGAAGGGGCATTAAAGAAAGGGGCTGAACGTTTAAAAGAGATTAAGAATCCTTCTGAATTACAGTTCTATTTTGGTAAAATCACAAACGCACGGGGTGAGATTGAGAAGGAGATAGAGCGTCTTTCTCGTAACCGCCGTGATATAGAGAGTCTGATATCTGAATACTCCGAAAAGGGTGTTTTTAATGTGCCGTTGAAGGAGTTTATGCTTGCATTTGATAGTGAGTATCCGATAAAGGTAGAGAAGAAGCATATTGATAGTGATGAGTGTTATATCACCGAGATAAAGGCTACAGACCTTATCGGTTGTGCGGGTTTTGAACATTTGAACCGGATGATGACCGGTTACATCTTAAAGAAATTGCTCTCAGCAAAATAGACAAATCTGAAGTATTGACTGAAAAAAAATTCTGGATATAATAACATATTATGAAGAGAATAATTTTATTCGGTTTAGTAGGTATTCTGGGTCTGGTTTATGGAAACTGGACAAGGATGAATACCTTATTGGTTGGTGATTATGTAGATGACCCAGTAAACGTGGGCATCTATCCCCAGCACCTAAATGTATTTCCCAATATCTTCTATGGTGATATATTTGCTACAAAGACTGATTATGCGATTTTGATAAGACCTATAGAGAAATATGGTGGAATTGGAATCTGGCAGGATAAGAATTTTAATATCGGTTATGGAATCGGGGTGAAGAAGATTGAATTCGGTATTTTCGGCTCACCGGTAAAGGACCACAATCGTCTTGGAATTGGCATTGGTTATTCTAATTTTGATACGCGGATAGATTTTTCAGGGATAATCAATGATGAGAAGAATGTGAATGAGGGATATGATTTCCACCTCAGGTTTTTGAAGAGAAAGGCAGAATATGTCCTTATCCCAAGATATGCCTTAAATATCCAAAATAAGCCCTATGATTATCAGAGTCACACCTTGGGCTTTGCCCTTCAGAGGCTGATCCTCAATGAGGGATTCGTTATTCTGGGGATGGAGTATTTATTGCGTGAAGGTGATATTGATGTTGACCGTGCGTATTGTTTTGCTGGTTTTGAACTTCCTCTTAATAAAACATCTTGCCTGAGAATGGGTGCACGTGAGGAATTTGATGAAGATTTTACAATAATTGCTTACCAGATTCAACCGGGCATTTGTTTAAAGATAAGGGAGTTTAATTTAGACTTCCATCTTAATCAAAGTAGACTTTTTGACAAAGATTTGACCTTTGTAAGTTCTTTCGGTCTGGATTTGAATTTCGGAAGGTTCTAAAAGGGGTAATTTATTTAAGGATAGAGCAAATTTTTGGGGGTGTAGCTCAGCTGGGAGAGCAATGCGTTTGCAACGCATAGGTCGGCGGTTCGACTCCGCTCACCTCCACTGATACCTCCTGTTTTCGCCAATTTTATTTCATGTCGAAGGGGAGCAAAGTGGATTACAATTATAAAGAAGAAAAGGGACTAATCATAAATATTTTTGTTACTGGTAGATGTAATGCCCGTTGTAAAGAGTGTATTAATCAGATAATCACAGATAATTCAAATTTAGCACCGGAATTTCTTGAAATTGATATCAAACGTGATTTTAGTATCATTCAGGACATCATCAAAAAACATAATGGATTGCCCGCCACAATTTGCTTTTATGGGGGTGAACCGCTCCTTGAACCAGAGAAGTTTGTCCCCCTGATTGAGTTGCTGGAGCAAGGAGGCTATAATAATTCAATAAAATATATGATTTATACCAATGGTGAATTTCTCGCCCGGTTTTTTAAAGATTATCCAGATATTGCAAAGAAAATCTGGATCTATGCAGTCTCAATTGATGGTGACGAAGTCCAGCACAATTATTATCGTTCAGGGACAGATTTAAAGAGGATAAAGGAAAATTTAAAATATGTGAAAGGAAATTATAAAAATATCCTCATGTGGTCAACTCTGCGTGAAGGTCAGTCATTGATGAAATGCTTTGAAGAATTTTTAAGGTTGTATAATGATAGTCTGGTAAATCACTTCTTCTGGCACTGTCTTGAGACACAGGAGGATTTTAAAGATTTTCCTGCGTACTTCAAAAGTTATACTGAGGATTTGAAGATAATAATTGATTATTATATCACCCAGCTTAAAAAAGGAAATCTCTTACCGATTGCCCATATCAACGAGTTGCTCCTTTATCTCATTACAAAGAAGGAGAGGAATCATACTGCTTGTGGTGCAGAACTGGATACAAATTATGATCTTGTTGGCGGGCATATTCTTGCGTGTGTGGATTTACCATTTGATAAAGGGAAGGAATTGAAACAAAATCCCAACGATATTTTAAGATTGAAGGAGGCACTTGGTTGTTTTAAATGTAATATTCACTTCTACTGTGGAGGGAGATGTCCTATCCAGGTTATTTATGGAACAAGTTTGCGAACAAGGCAGTATTGTGATTTATTGAAAGCCCATGTTGGAATTGTAGAAAGTCGGCTTGATGAGATAAAGAGTATTCTTGATGAGAAAAAGATTACATTGCAGGATATCTATAACCGTTCTGCCTTTATTGTTCGTTATACCGATGTAACACCATAGATTCGTTTTAGAATTTTCAAAAAGTTTTTGTAAAAGATTTTTTCAACCTTAGAATCGGAGAAACCATTTCTCTTTAGTTCCATTTCAATCTTTTTATAACCCTCCGGACAATTCAGGGCTGGATCGGTAATTCCATCAAAATCACTCCCGATACCGACTGAGTCGATTCCGTAGTTTTCATAAAGATAATTTATATGGTCAATGGCACTGTATTCTCCAAGATGCTTTTTAGAAAAATTTATTCCTACAATTCCCCTTCTCAAGACAATCGCTCTTATCGCCTGATCATCAATATTCCTTACATAAGGGTTTAATCTCCTTATGCAGGAATGTGAGGCAAATACCATATTTTCAGTTATTTCACAGATCTCAAGAACCGTCCTTGTGGAGGCGTGGGAGAGGTCTATTAAGATATCATAGTCCTTTAGGAATTTAATAAATTCTCTTCCCTTCCTTGTTAAACCCTTCTTGTCATTATCAAAGGCTGAATGGGCAAACTGATTGGAATTATTCCAGGTGAGGGTGAACACCCGAACACCGAGTTCATATAATGTCTCAAACTGGATAGAGTTTCTATCAAATATATGACCACCTTCAACACCGAGGATGACATTGGTCTTTTCCGGATGGATTTTTTTGAAATTATAAACTATATTTACCTTTTGTTTATCATTAAGATAATGGATTGTATTAAGAACAAATTTTACCCCTGCATCAAAAGGTTCCTTTTCTTTTGGATGGATGAAATGGGCAAATATTATTCCTGAGAATATTGATGGGCGAAGATGATTGGGTTTGATATGATTAAATCTCTTTCTTTTAATATTTAGGGGTGTATCACAATGGAGATCAAAGACCGGGATCATTTTCTCAATAACAAAGAATCAAAGACCGTTCCATCGGGTTTTATCGCCTTTAATAACAATTCTTTATTTTTTATCTTAATCAAACAGAAGTGATACGTTTTTTCGGAGTATTCAGTCCATTCATTCCTTCCCACATCATACAATGGTGCACCACCACCTGCACAGATGATATAGATCACACCATTTATTTTCTTGGTTCGCTCATAAGAATGGTCATGTCCGCAGAATACAATATCCACATTATAATTTTCAAAGATCGGAGACCATACCTCCCTAACTTTTATCTCACTCCCGTGACTCCCTGAAGAATAAGGTGGCCTGTGAAGGTTTACAAAAATCCAGTGGACCGAGGTGTCGGATCTATAGAAACTTAATTCATTGATGAGCCACTTTTTTTGATACCCTCCCAGTTCCATCTCAGTATTGAGGCAGATGATGACGGTATTAGCATAACGAAAGGAATAAAAATCCTCAATGCCAGGTAATGAGAAGAGTGTATCATATTGATAAAAAGGTTTTTCATGGTTACCAATTGTTGGCAGGAATAACTTTTGAGAAATTATTTTAGTTTCAATATTGAAGAATTTCCTCCACTCATCACTATAATAACCACTTGTGACAAGGTCTCCAGAATGGATGAGAAATTCAAAATCATAATTCACCATCCTCTCAATCACTGCCTGGTGTGCGGTGGAGTCTGTTCGGGTATCACCAAAGACTATGAAATTAAAAGACTCAGAGAATATCGGTGCAGTTTTAAAACTGTATATCCTTTGTCCAGGAAGTATTTTGTAGTAATATCTGGTATCAGGGCTAAGGTTATTCAATATGATATGGTGGTAATTAGTCAGTCGGGATAACTTAATGGTATCATTTAGAGCCAATGTCCTGCCATAGGCGATTATACTCGGTTTCAAGTCCTTTGTATTCCAGTTGATAAATACGGATGTGGTTGGAGAGGATGTTGGAGTAAGGTATGGTTCAGAATCAAAACTGCGAAATTGTTTCTCCTCAATACTTTTTACCTGACCAAAGGCGATTAAAAAGAGAAAAAGGATATTAAATAATCTTCTCATAGATGCGCCTCCGCCCAATTTTTGCCTGCACTTATATTTACAACAATGGGAATCATAAAATCATAGATATTCTCCATTGCCTCTTTTATTATAGCTTTTGCTTCCTCTATTCTTTCTTCTTCAATCTCAAATAACAATTCGTCATGGATTGAAAGTAAAAGGCCAGATTTAAATCCAGCCCGTGTGAGTCTATTCTCAGATTCAATCATCGCCAGTTTTATCAGATCCGCAGCTGTTCCCTGGATTGGTGTATTTATTGCCAGCCTCTTTGCAGATTCCTTGAGATTATAATTATTGGAATTTATCTCCGGGATGGGCCTCTTTCTTCCAAAGAGTGTCTGGGTGTAACCCTTTTCTTCTGCACTACGAATTGCTGATTGTCGCCATTCCTCAACGCCCGGATATAAAGTGTAGTATAACTGGATAAACTGGGTTGCTTCCTCACGGGAGATCCCAAGTTCCTGGGCAAGGCCGTAGTCACTCATTCCATAAATTAAACCGTAGTTTACAACCTTCGCAATCCTTCTTTTATGGTCATCAACATCATTTTCAGAAATATTGAAGATCAATGCTGCAGTATGATTATGGATGTCCTTGCCTGACCTGAATGCCTCAATCAGATTTTTATCTCCACTGATGTGGGCAAGGATGCGTAACTCAATTTGTGAGTAATCTGCGGAGATGAGCAGGAAACCATCACGGGCAATAAAACACTTCCTCAACTCATTTCCCCAGTAACCCCTGATTGGAATATTTTGAATATTGGGATTGTTTGATGATAACCTTCCGGTTGCGGTTCCAGTCTGATTAAATGTTGTATGTATCCTGCTATTTTTTACATATTCAATCAGAGGTTCAACATAGGTGTTTGCAATCTTTGCGAGTTCGCGATATTCAAGGATTTTCTTTGGTAAATCGTGTCTTGAACTCAATTGCTGGAGAACATCTGATTCGGTTGAGTAGTGTGATTTTCCCTTTTTAACCGGTGGCAGTTTCAGTTTTTCAAAGAGAATCTGGGATAGTTGTTTTGGTGAATTGATATTAAAAACACAACCTGCGATTCGGTAACATTCATCTACGCGAATATTTATCTCCTTCTCAATCCTCTTCTTCAATTCCTTCAAAAAGTTGACATCAATACCAATCCCCCTTTGCTCCATTCGGGCGAGAACAGATAATAATGGTTCTTCAATCCTGTTATAAAGTTTTAGTTCATCAAGTTCTTCAAGTCTCTTCTTGAGAACCGGGTAGATTTTTAAACACAGGCACGGGATTAGTTCTGGACTGGGTTCAACAATGATATTCAGATACCTTAGACAGAGGTCTTCAAAACGATAATTTTTTATATTGGGGTCAATGAGCCAGGAGACGACTTTGAGGTCAAAAAGTGGAGAAGTCAGTGGAATGCGTTTTATTATCTCTTTAAGGTCATAGCCAATCTTTATTATACTATTATTTTTAACAATCTTTTCTGCATCCGCGGTGTTTATGTTTAAGAGAATAACCTCATCTTCATCACTGCTTAAAAAAAGGGTATTCTCATCAATTGCAATTCCAATATGCTCTTTGATTTTTTCTTCAGAAAGAGTTGTTTTCTTTACAATCTTCGTTTTATCAAATCTTGGGGCAAAGTCCTTTATTATTGTCTGAAATTCAAGTTCAGAAAGGGTTTTTAATAAGTTTTCCAAATCAGGCTTCTTTATAGAAAATTCTTCAGGATTTAACTCAATCGGAACATTCGTGTTTAGTTTTACAAGTTCCCTTGAGAGCATAAGGAGAGTTTGATGCTCCGCAAGTCTTTGTTCCTTTTTCAATGCGGTTTCAAGATCAGGATACTTATTCAAAATCTCTATTGCCCGACGTGGACCAATTCCTGGTACACCTGGGATATTATCAATAGAATCACCGCATAAGGCAAGGTAATCACCGATGCGTTCTGGTGCCACACCAAATTTTTCCTTTACCTGTTTTGCATCATAAATTATATCATTAAAGACATCATAAACATAAACATTCCTGGAGATCAATTGCATAAGATCTTTATCGGAACTGACGATATATATTTCACCATAATCTTTCAATTTCATTGTGATGGTTGCAAGTATATCATCGGCCTCATACCCGGGAATTTCATATACCATGATGCCTATAAAACGGCTTATCTCTTTTGCCTTTTCAATTTGAAAAGGGATATCCCGTGGTGCTGGAGGTCTGGTTGCCTTATATTCTTTGAATAATCTATCTCTAAAAGTCTCCCCGGGGGCATCAAATGCCAGTACAACGTAATTGCTTGAGAATTTCGTTTTGATTTTTTTTATTGAATTTAGAAACCCGAATATCCCTGAGGTATTCTGCCCTTTTGAATTCTTTAATGGATTCTTTATAAATGCAAAATAGGCGCGAAAGATTAGTGAATGGGCATCAATGAGGAGGTATTTATTCACAGAAGATTATATTGATAATTTTGAGTTAGGCAAGGGGCATATTTATTCTAAGATATCATTATGCTTTAATTCACGGATTATCTTAACCAATCGGGTGGCAAATCGCTCAATAGCCTTTCTAACTAAAGGGGTCACACTGCCATAATCTACGAGTTTTGGTTCAATACCGATGGCGATTACCTTTGTAGGAATTGTTTCTTCAAGGAATTTGATAAGCATTGATAACGGAAGGCGGTGGGTTGAGATATCTCCAAATTGTATCTCATCAGGAACAATGATTGAGATTGTGCCTGGTTTTTCTTTATTAACACAGGCATCAATTAAGATGGTCAGAGAGGGCTTAAACTTTCTTATAGTGCCTGTAAAATTCTCGGGGGTGGTGCCTCCATTGATCAAAATAAGATTCTTTAATCTCAATGATTTTAAAAGGGAACTAATTTTATTAACAGCAAGTGCGCCAGCGCCGTCATCCATCTTCTCTATATTTCCTATTCCCATAATACATATCTTTTTTGCATTCTTTATCTCCTCTTTTAAGATCTCTTCCCAGACTTCGGGCACAAAGGATTATAATTAAAAAGGATTAAAAAATCAAGATTTAACAAAAAAGAATATAAAAAAATTGATACACAAAAAGTGTGGAGTGGTCAGCAAAAAATTTCTTGACATTCGGAAATATATGGTTATAATATTAAAATTATGAAAGGGAACTTTACAATCATTCTTATCGCCCGAAACAATATTATAAAAAATATATCCCTTTCATCCAATACCCTCCTTTCAATAATCATTTTCTTTATTTTAATCACAGTCTCTTCATTTGCGCTGTTTATTTACAATACACAGATATCCCTTACCGAGATGAAACAGGATATTGCTGAAGAACAGTACAGGGAATATTCAAAAAGGCTTGAGCAGTTAAAGAATTATATTGGAATATTAAAAAATCAAATGGATGAGCAAATCTTTATTGATAACAAACAGAGGAATTTTCTCCAGGTTGCAACAATACAACCTGATGTCTGGGCAATGGGAATTGGCGGCATTAAAAGATATGATAAACCGATAAATTTATCATTATACAATTCAAAAGATTTTGAGCAACTATACGAATCAATAGAGATCTTGAGGGGCCAGGTTAAATTGAGAGAAATGAGTATCCGTGAACTTGAGAATAAATTGGTTCGGAATTTTGACCTCTGGTCGCGTATCCCAACGATTAATCCTGTTCCCGGGGCTGAGGTAAGTTCTGGGTTCGGTTATCGGGTTGACCCATTTACCGGTGAAGTCCGTATGCATGAGGGTTTGGATATGAGCGCACCAACTGGAACACCGGTCTATGCAACAGGTGATGGGGTTGTTACCTTTGCGGATTGGAATATGGGTTATGGATATGTTGTGGAGATTGACCATGGTTATGGATTCGTTACAAGGTATGCACACCTCTCCAAGATTCTTGTGAAAGAGGGTGAATTGGTCAAACGTGGCCAGATGATTGGTAGGGTTGGTGCAACCGGTCGGGCAATTTGTCCCCATCTCCATTATGAAGTTATCGTTGCCGGTATCAAAGTCAATCCGATAAACTATATTGATTTCACAAATGTAATTTTTGATTAAAATCTTCATCCAGTATGAGTAAAATCATCGGGATGATACTTGCTGGTGGAAGGGTTGATGAGTTATTAACACTTACAGAAAAGAGGCCCAAGGCAGCAGTGCCGGTATTTGGCATCTATCGTTTTATTGACTTCGTCCTCAGCAATATGATGCATTCAAAGATTGAAAATGTTGGGGTACTGTCCCAGTTTAGACCTTATAGTTTGATGAAGCATATTGGAACTGGTGAACATTGGGACTTTATTGGCAGAAAACGTGGAATAAGGATACTTCCACCCTACAAGGGGCTCAGGGAGTCTGATTGGTATAAGGGGACTGCGGATGCAGTTTATCAAAATCTCTCTTTTATTGATGAATTCAACCCTGAATATGTCCTCATTGCGGCTGCAGACCACATTTATCATCTTAATTATCAGCGCGTTTTTGACTTTCATAAGGAAAAAAAGGCTGATGTCACAGTATGTTTTGCAAATCCAGAGAAAAAATACCCGTGGTTTGGTTATGGAATAATTGAAAAGAACGGAAGGCTTGTTGATTATCAGGAAAAACCGGAAAAGCCAATTTCGGATTGGGTTTCAATGACAGTTTATATCTTCAGAAGAGATTTGCTCATTGATTTACTCAAAAAGAATGCGTTGGCAGGATCCCATGAATTTGGTCGGGATATAATTGCACACCTTCCCGGGCAGTATGCTGTTTATGGTTATAAATTTTATGATTACTGGTCATATGCCCGCACGATAGATATGTATTATGAGGCCAATATGGAATTATTAAAAGGCAAAATAAAGATTGATAAATGGGATATATGCACCAATCTTGTAGAAGGGTGTGCATTGAAAGACCGGGTACCTGCCCGTATAGAAGGAAGGGTAATCAATTCTTATGTAAGCCCTGGTTGTATAATAAAGGGAAAGGTGATAAATTCAATCCTGTCTCCAGAAGTGGTTATTGAAAAGGGGGCCGAGGTGATAGATTCAATAGTCTTTCATAATACCATTATTAAAAATGGTGCCCGCTTAAAAAGGGTGATATGCGATAAAAATTGTGTGATTGGAGAGGGTGTGGAGATAGGATTTTTTGGTGCCCATATTCCATCAAAGGAATTCAAAGAACTCCTTAATAAAGGGATCACAATACTTGGTAAACAGACTATAGTTAACCCTGGTGTCAAGATTGGCGCAAATACGGTGATATACTCGGAAAAAATTATTACAGAAAATTTGATAGAACCCGGGAGTGTCATAAAATGAAGAAAGAGATAATCGCCTTACTCCTTGCGGGTGGAGTTGGTTCAAGATTGAGTATCCTCGCAAGATTACGCGCTAAACCAGCAATACCATTTGGAGGAATCTATCGGATTATTGATTTCACGATGAGTAATATTGCGAATTCCAATATTGATGTGGTAGGGGTTTTAACCCAGTATAAGCCACTTTCTTTAATGGAACATATTGATAATGGCAGACCCTGGGATTTATTTGGAAAGACAAGGCTTGTTGAAATCCTCCCCCCAAAGACCGGAGAGGAGGTATCTGACTGGTATAAAGGGACATCGGATGCGGTTTATCAAAATCTTGGTTTCATAGATGATTTTTCTCCAGATATGACAATCATCCTTTCTGGTGACCATATTTATAAGATGGATTACAATGAATTGAAATCCTTCCATAAAAAAAAGGATGCAGATGTCACCATAAGTTTGATCCGTGTTCCTATGGAACAGGCACATCATTTTGGTATTGCGAGTCTTAATAAAAACGGTAGGATTGTGGAATGGGAAGAGAAGCCAAGAAAGCCTAAATCAAATCTTGCCTCAATGGGTATCTATATCTTTAATACAAAAGTCCTTAAATCTACATTGTTAGAATCGGCTAAAAAGGGTGGCATTGATTTTGCCAAGGATGTAATTCCATTATTGCTGAATAAAAAGATGCGGGTATTCGGCTACGAATTTACTGGTTACTGGCGTGATGTAGGAACTATTGATGCCTACTGGAATTGTAATATGGATCTTTTAAGGCCTGAATCAGGGTTGAAAATTGAGGAATGGAATATAAGAACCAATTTATTTGTTCGGGGCGAGATAGGGGCAAAAATTCCTGCCTATATAAGTAAAAGTGCCCAGGTAGAGAATTCACTCATTTCTCCAGGGTGTATAATTGAAGGAAGAGTTAAAAATTCTATTATCTCTCCTGGTGTTATAATAGAAAAGGGAGCAAAGGTTTATGATTCTATTATTTTCCATAATGTTGCTATTGGAAAGGGGGCTCAATTGATAAAGACGATTGTTGATAAAAATGTAAAGATTGGTAAAGGTAGCACTATTGGAAAAGGAAATTTAATTCCAAATAAGGTTCTGGGATTGAACCTGTCAACAGGGATAACCGTCATCGGTAAAGGTGCAATAATTCCGGAGAAGATGACCATTGGAAAAAATTGCATAATTTCACCCGGGATTGATTTGAGTAAAAAGGGATTAAATAAGATTGAATCAGGCTCAGTATTTTGAAATTCTATCCTTTCCTGTAAAATCCAATTTATAATTCTTAACAAATACCTCCTCAAAATCATATACATCTTTAAAATCATCAAGTTTGTCCTCTTCAGTCTTGCTCAATATCCTTTCTTCCACCATATTAAATACGATATTCCCAAAGTCAATTGTATTTTTGACCCCCCAATATTCAAAAACCATCTTTGTTAGTGCCCCAAATTTCTTTAATCCCAATTCTTTAATACCTTCGAGCAGTTGCTTTCCTGTTACGTGCCTCTGAACCTTAAATTTCTCCCTTGTGTAATGCAATGCTTCAAGAACAAATATATAGGCTTCTATTTTATAACGAGGGTCCTTCTCAAGAATCCTTTCAAATACAGGATCCTTTACCATCGTTTATTACTTTTTTTAAAAACTCCTGCGCTCGTGGCAATTCAAGACGCTGGAGAGAATAAATGAACAAATCCATAATTGCAAAAAATTTATCCCTTTTCTGATTAAGGATTGCACGGTCACAAATCTTCACCATCTCAAAGTTGGAGTTATTATTGCTAAGCATAATTTTAATTTTCCTGGTGAGTTTTTCATATAAATCATACTCGCCACTTGGTAGGACCAAGACATTTGTAGTAAATGATTTATTTAAGTTTGTGCCAGTAACACAGACTTGGGGAATTGCTCCCCTGGTAAGGGAATCGCAGATTGAAAAATGAACAGTCATCCCCTGTGGTTCAGCTCCCATGAATCCAGCAAAGAGGATTATGAGAAGAGGGAAATTTAATAATACTTTTTTAAACATATAAAATTTTATTAAAAAATATGAGGATGTCAATAGACCGGTTTAATAACTGCTTTTCCCTTTTTCCTCTGCATCTACTTTGCGAGAATCCTAATTTATGAACACACTCCTTAAATTCATGCACAAAAATCCCCTAAAACCTCGCAAATGATGGGTCTAAATAATGAGGGGTTAGTTTAACTTAAGTTTTATTTTGACTTAAGGCATCTTGATTTTTGTTTGAATTGGAATAAAATAAGAACTATGAAGATAAAGAAGATTGAAGAAGTAAAACCAGAAATCCCCCAGATGCCGGGGACAAAGAATGTTACCATCCAGTGGTTATTCACAAAGAATGATGGTGCCCCACATTACGCTATGCGTCTCTTTACAATTAAACCTGGCGGCGAGATTCCTGTTCATTCACATACTGACATGGAGCACGAAATACTTATTATTGAAGGAGAGGCAATGATGAAAGATGGTATTTCGGAAGTGCTGGTGAAAAGGGGTGATGCATTATTAATATTGCCTAATGAGAAACATGGCTTTACAAACAATTCTAATATTCCATTTAGATTCATCTGTGTGATTCCCCTTTTAAAATAGACCTTGTGGAAGAATTTGATATAATCGTCGTCGGCGCAGGACCAGCAGGTAGCAGTGCAGCAATGAGCGCAGCAGAGGAGGGAGTTTCGGTCCTGCTGCTTGAAGAACATAGTCAAATCGGCCTTCCTTTGCAATGTGCTGAGGGGTTATCACGGAGCACAATAGAAAAATATCTCTCCATAAACCCCGAGTGGATTGCGGTCAATCTTTCTGGTTCAATTGTGCGTGGACCTGCTGGAGATGAATTTAAAATTGAATATCCTGATGTAGGCTGGATTTTAAACAGAAAGATTTTTGACCCTGCCCTGGCACAGCGAGCGGTGGATAAGGGGACGGTATTAAAAACAAAGAGCAAGGTTATCAACATAGAGGATAAAATGGTAATTGTGAATGAAGACGGAAGAATTAAAAAATATCGGTTTAGATTCCTTATCGGTGCAGATGGAATAGGTTCAAAGATTGGGTTTTTGCTTGGTATAGATACGAGATTGAATCTGGGCGAGATTGAGGTCTGCGCCGAATATCTGATTGAAAATATAAAGATTGAATCTAATTACACATATCTTATTTTTGATACTAAAATTGCACCAGGGGGATATGCATGGATATTCCCGAAATCAGAGACTTCTGCAAATGTTGGTCTGGGTATTTCACCAATAAAAACAAGAAAGAAGGCAAAAGATTATCTTGAGGAGTGGATAAAGAGTGAATTTCCGTATGGCTTGATAAAAGAAAGGATCTTCGGCGGTGTGCCCGCCAAAGTTTTGAAGAAGTTCTCGGGCAAGAACTTCTTTCTTGTGGGTGATGCGGGTAGATTTACTGACCCTTTAAGTGGTGCAGGAATTGCCAATGCGATAAAATCCGGGATGATCGCTGGAAGGAATGCAGTTTTAAGAATGAAAGGGAAAAGAGATTATTTTGAAGCAGAGATTGAGAAAGAAATTCTTTCAGAAATAAGGTTCCACAAGAAGATTCGGGATATATACTTAAAATTAGATGAAGATGATTATAGAAAAATCTTTGAAATTGGAAAGAAATTCTTTGAGGGAAGGATAATTAAAGATATTAACACCCATGAACTCGTCCGGGAAGTTATTATAAATCTTCCTTATCTCTTACCGCTCTGTCTGCGCCTGTTATTTTAAAGAAATTTCAAGCGGATAACTTATTTCCCCGATTACTGTTTTAACATATGCCTTTGCCTTAATACTATAAGAGGCAGTTTTAAACCTCAAGGCGTCAACAATTACACTCCCAATCTTTGTATATTCAAGGTTTATAGTGGTTATAAAATTTTCTGATTTACCCGCAGGAATTTTTAATCCCTTCCCCGTAGTGCCGGTAAATACCTCGGTCTGATTGATATAGAATTTGTATTCAAGTTTATCAAGTATAGCATCAATCTTATTGGGATTTTGCACCTTAAGTTCAAAATCAAGTTTGAGGTCTGAGAATGTAAAATCATAAGCCCTTGCTGAGAGGAATGTGAACTTACATTCCTTTATTGCCAGACGCTCCTTTATACTGGAACAGGCAAGGATGAGGCCCATTATCAAAATAAAAAATTTCTTCATAAGAGATTATACCCGGATTAAAAATAAAATCAAGTTTGATTTATGACTCCAGAATTTCTTCACACCGTGGTTCCCATGCTGGATCAACGATGCATAGAAATTCAAGGTTCTTTCTCCCTTTATTCTCAATATATTGAATGGAATTGGGCGGTATAAGAATTGTGTCATATTTATTTACTCTCATCTCTTCTTCATTTATGTGCATAATACCGCTACCTTTTAATATAAAATAGACTTCAGTATATTTCAAGCGATGTTTTAAAGTCCTCTTTCCAGGTTTTACTTTTGCATGAGCAAGGCTATATCTTACTTTCAATTTTTCTTTTTTAGGATTTAAAATTTCTCTCAGTATTGAATCATCACCACCGATGAATTGCACACAATTCTTCAGTTTCTTTACTTTCATAACTTTATTATACTGTATTCTCAAAAGTATTCAAGACCTTAAAATAGAAAGGGGGAGATTAAACTCCCCCTTTTGTGCGTTACTACTTTTTCTTTGTGCTCTTCTTTTTAGTTTTTTTGGTTGCACATTTTGGCATTTTACCCCCTTTACTTGATTTTAATCCAAAAATTTCATTTTGTCAATAATTAAATGCAAACGTTGTCATTGCAAAGGAAAAATGTCCCCTGTTATTAAGCAAAGCATTTACAGAATTGAATCTGAAAGGAGACACCTTGATTTTTAAGCAAATTCTTAACACTTTAACTCCAAAGCGAAAATGTCCCCTACCTCTTTTAGGTAAATTTGAATATTATTACCTAAGGGAGGGAAAATGGTTAAACCCACAAAATTACATATCAAAGCAGGAGAACGAATTATGATCCTTAAAGAAGTCAAACACGGTAACATCACACTCAAACAAGCAAGCGAAATCCTGAAAAATCTCCTATCGCCAT
>Ga0207433_10002044_pt1 | contig 41988 bp, 40 predicted proteins | sample YelNatPaOPGAMG01_FD_187559 | JGI IMG/M metagenome (GOLD analysis project Ga0207433, IMG submission 187559) | Hot spring thermophilic microbial communities from Obsidian Pool, Yellowstone National Park, USA - OP-RAMG-01 (SPAdes) (version 3) | ecosystem: Environmental > Aquatic > Thermal springs...
TTCGCTCTTAAACGAAACTCCTTTTTCAATGAGAATTATCGATATACCAAAGAATGCAACAATTATTCCGATGACTTTAATTAAATCGCCTTTTTCCCGAAAAAAAGCCACTGCAATAATCAAAATAAATATCGGACTCAATGCGTAAGCGAGGGCAACGTTTGGTGCCGTTGTGAATTTTATGCTCACAAAAAATAAAAATTGGTTCAACGGAATGTTCAAAATCCCTAAGACAACGAACTTGTAAAAGTCTTCACGTTGGATTACAAATAGCTTTTGTTTTCGGAGTATGAGTAAAAGAATGAAGAAAAGCACAGCAAAAAAACTTCGTAGAAGCAGAATTACGCCCGGAGGTAGCTCGAATGTTAAGTTTTTGGCAAAGATGTGCGTTGTCGAAGCAATGAATTGCTGAAAAATTAGAAGGAGATAAATCATTGGAAGATGCCCAGAATTGTTTGCTCTTGTTGTTCCCAAGAGAAAGTTTGCGAAGCCATTTTCAATTGAGGAATGAATTCTGATTTTCGCTCTGCAAGTAGCACTGCTTTTTCTGCAAGTTCATCGGGGGAGATGTCGGTGGAAACAAGTTCTCCAATCGAGAATTTTTTGAAGACATCCTCGATTGCAGGAAGCTTGGTTGCGATGACGGGGAGGCCAGAATGGCAATATTCAAAGAGCTTATTGGGCAAAGCTAACTGATAGGAAAGAGAAAGTGGCTCGATAATACACAACCCGACATCGCAATCTGATGTGTAGTTGTAAAGTTGGCGGTAGGGAACACTGCCAAGGAAATGAGTTCTATCATCAACACCAAGCAATTTGGCAGAATCCTTATATTTTGTCTCCAGTCCTCCACTCCCCAAGATAATGAAATGGAGTTGTTCATTATACTTTAGTGCTTGTATGCCGAGTTCAATTCCCCGTCCTTCGAGCAATGCACCTTGGTAAACCATTAGGATGGAGCTCTGTGGCAAGTTCAATTCTTTGCGTATATTAATTTTATTTTGAAGTTGAAAAATGGCACTGGACGGATAGTTTTTTATCACTACAAATGATTTCTTAGGAAATAATTTTCCAAGAATTTCTTTATCGAGTTCGCCCGTTACAATGATTTTATCCACAAAGTTCACGAAATAGCTCTCGAAAGTTTTTAAAATAAATTGTTTGAACTTTTTCGAGCGAAGGGAAGCTAATGCGGAGTAAATTTCCCGTGAATCGTAAATTATCTGGCTATTGTGCTTTTGTTTGAAATATTTCCCCGCTGGTAAAGAATAAACATCGGAACAGAGAACAAATCGTGGGATGATTTTATGAAAATACTTCAAGGCTTTTTGGTTGAAAAGCAAAGCTTTTTGAAATGTTTTAAGCTTTTCGTTGAGTTCAATTCCGATTGAATAAATTACATTCGATGAATAAGTTGTATCCAAAGTTACAGTGGCAATCGAAAATTTGTTGGAAGACAAGGTATTTATAAAATTTGTTAATCGGGCGTCGAATTCAATTTTGTTAAGAGCAACGATAAGAACATCAACTCGAATTGTGTCCATATTAATCGCGGAACTTGAAGTGGTATGTGCTTCTCAAGATGCCGTGCGAATTAAACCGCTCTTTGAAGTTGATTAAACTTATTGCAGGGGTCATTGGGTCCGCAGCCTTAGTGTCCTGCGAGACACCAATATCGACCCATTCATAGCCGTTTTCGATTGCCCAACGAACTGTTTCGTACATAATTAAATAAACAGGTTTTAGATGTTCATATTCGTAGAGAAGCATATTGTAGAAGCAAAGTACAACTTTGGAATTGCATAGGAACAGCCACGAACCTGCAATTGCTTTGTCTTCGTAATATACCATATTAAGTCGAACTTTATCGGGCAAAAGTTTCGATAGTCTAATCATATCTTCCAATGAGTGGGTGGGGCGGGCATTGTGTTTTGCCTTATTTTTCAAGAGTATTTCATTAAAGGTTTGGTAATCGTCGCTTGGCTCGATTTTGATTTTACCTTCGCGGAGGATTTTGCGAATTGTTTTCCTCGCAGTTTTATCGAACGAAGATAAGAAATCGCCGTTAAAGCGAAGATTTATAGCATGGCTGATATAATGAAGTTCGAAGTCGAACTTCCTGTAAAGCATCGCATATTCAATATTTTGCGTGATTACTTTGTTGTAAATTATCGGGGGCGGAATTAAGAAAATCTCTTTAAAGCCGGCGTTGTCGAAATATTCCATCATTGTGTCTACAAGTTGCAAAGCCTTTTCGAAAGGTAGGGCTTCGGTTACCAATGAGCCATAACTTGCTCCAACTGGCGACCAGAAAATGTTATTGTCGACAATTCCACCGGGCAGAACAGCAAGAAGTTTCTGGTTTTCGAAAAACATCAAGTGATGGAAATTAAATTTGCCTGCAGGGTGATAATCCAAAAAAGATTGTAAATGGAAAAGTGTTCCGTTATTCGACTTTTCGACAAAATCGTCCCAGATTTGCCTATACTTTGGTTCAAAATTAACTACTTCGATTTTGCTCATTTAATCAAAACAAAAAAAGTAAAATTAAGCAAAAACAAGGTATTAAGAACTCGAAACATTGGATTGCGTTTAAGGCGTTCCAGTAAACGAGGATTTGATTACTTACAGCAGTTCAAAAATCTTTCGAGTTCCTCTCGCCACGAGGGAATTTCGATATTTAAATCGGAAGAGATTTTTTGATTGCTCATTGCGGAAAATTTGGGACGGCGGGCTGGCAAATGGAATTCTTCGGAATTTACGGGAACAATGTTGATTCGCAATCCGAGATTCTTCTTTATTTCCAAAGCCCACTCATAGCGTGAAGCGAATCCTGAATTTGTTAAATGATAAAGTCCACACAGACCTTCGTCGAGAGATTTCATTACAGCGTCGACAACTGTAAAGGTAGATGTAGGAACCGAAACTTCATCGATTGCAATCCGGACAATATCAGTGTCTTCGACCCAATGCAAGAACTTGACGATAAAGTTCTGGGTGCCATAACCATAGAGCCAGCTAACACGGAAAATCAGGTAGGAATCTAAAATATCGGAAATTGCTTGTTCGCCAAGATATTTGCTCAATCCATAGAAGTTAATCGGGTTGGGTTCGTCTTCTTCGGTATACTGGATTGGCTTTTCTCCATCGAAAACATAATCCGTACTAAAATGAACCAAAAAGGAATCGTATTTTTCGCAGGCATAAGCGAGATTTTTCACCCCTATTGTGTTAACCTTTATCGGATTCCATCGGTCTTCTTCGGCTCGGTCAACAAAATTGTATGCTGAACAATTTATTACAATTTCTGGTTTAATGTTCGAAAAGATTTTCAAAACATCATCGAGATTAAAAACATCGAGAGTGGGCAAGTCGGTTTCGTAAAATTCGATATTATTTTTTTGGAAGTAATGCTTGAACTCATTACCAAGTTGACCTAAGCTTCCTATTAGTAGGAATTTCATTATCTATTCCTATAATTGATTTCAATCCATTTTAGATAGTCCCCAGAGCGAACTTTCTCGACCCAATCGAGATTATTCAGGTACCAATCGACGGTTAATCGCAAGCCTGTGGTGAAGTCGAACGATTCTTTCCAGCCAAGTTCATTCCTGATTTTGTCGCTATTTATTGCATAACGGCGGTCGTGTCCGGGTCGGTCTTTTACAAATCGTATTAGTTTGGTAAAATCTTCGATATTTCTGCCAGTTTTTTCAGCCAGAATTGTTGCCAAAAATTGTATGAGTTTTAGATTTTCCCATTGGTTGTTTCCACCAATGTTGTATGATTCACCAATTTTGCCTTCCTGCAAAATCATCCAAATTGCAGAACAATGGTCTTCGACGAACAACCAGTCTCGAATATGGAGCCCGTCGCCATAAACTGGCAGTTCTTTCCCTTCGAGCATATTCAAAATCATTAGGGGGATAAGTTTTTCGGGGAATTGGTATGGTCCGTAATTATTTGAACATAAAGAGATTGTTGCGGGTATTTTGTAAGTGTTGACATAGGATTTAACGAGAAGGTCGGCAGAAGCTTTGGAAGCAGAATATGGGCTACTGGGATTATATGGAGCGGTTTCGATGAAAAACTCGCTTCCTTGGAGCGAACCATAGACTTCGTCGGTGCTAACTTGGTGGAAACGAATTTCTTTACCCATCTTTTGGAATTTTCTAACTAACTCCAATAGGCAAAATGTTCCAATTATATTTGTTTGAATAAAATCCTGTGGACCAATAATTGAGCGGTCGACATGGGACTCTGCTGCGAAGTTGACAATTGTATCAATTTCGTATTTGTCGATTATCTTTTCGATTTTTTCAATATCGGAAATGTCTGCTTTTTCGAAGAAATAGCGAGTCGGAAAATTCTGCTCAATATCCATTAAATTTTCGGGGTTGGCTGCATAGGTTAATTTGTCAACATTTACTACAGTATGTTCTTCTGAAACATTGTTGAAGAGGAACTTGATGAAATTTGTGCCTATGAAACCACACCCTCCTGTGACAAGAATTCGTTTCATTTTTAAAGTAATTCTGAAATATCAAAATTAACAAAATAGGGCGCATTTTTGTCTTTTTCGGACAAAATAAAATTTCTTCCGAGATTAGGCCATTGGATGTTGATTTTTGGGTCGTCGTATCTGATGGTTCGTTCACATTTCTTTGAATAAAAATTGTCGAGAAAATACAAGATTTCGGAATTGGGGGTCAAAGTGAGGAATCCATGTGCAAAACCGTCGGGAATAAGGACTTTATTCGGGAAGTGGATTATGTAATCGTTAGGAATATTCGCAAGGGAGCCTATTGAATCAATATGGTTTTCGGAGCCAACCATAACGAAGGTTAGGTATTGAAGGAAAGTGGGGCTTTGTGGTCGCAAATCGACTGCAACATCGAACAGAACACCTTTCGGACAGCAAACGATTTTCTTTTGTTGGAATGGTTTGATTTGGAAATGCAGCCCTCGCAAAGTCCCCATCTCGGTGCTAAGGGAATGATTAACTTGAAGAATTTTAAAATCGATTGAGTTTGCGTCAAGTTCCTTTTGATTTAAGAGTTCGGCAAAGAAACCACGGTTGTCCCTAAAAAGCTGGGACTCTAAAATAAGAACACCGTCAATTTTTGTTCGAATAATATTCATTTTTCAGAATAAAAAAATACTAAATTATGTAAATAACAATAAATTAGAAGCTTTCCGTGGGAGTTATAAAAATAAATCGTCTTTGGCGACTTAAAGATTATGAAAGTGGATTTGTCAAAAGTAAAACATTAATGAGTAGTATGATTGACAAGAAATACGGGCACTCACATTTCAGTACTAATCGTTTTCGTTCAATTAATAATATCCTCGTTGTTTGGGGGGAAAATGTTTTGGTGGATGTTTGTTTCGAAAATCAAGCCAGCGATAAATCTTCGAACTTGCTGGGCATTGATGTTTCGTAGACCAATGAGCATCGCTCTGTCGATAAATGTTTCCATAACTTCGAGTGGAAGTATTCCGAGCGAATAAAGCTGATTCAACTCCTGCCAACCATCTGGAGTGAACAAATCCTTTTCTGCCTCGTGAAGATAGCGAAAGGATTTATTGCCAGAATGAAGATTTTGGAATAATGTCGATTTCCCATCTTCAAGTTTTTCTACAATCCAACTTAAAGCGACCGAAATTTCCGAACGGGAATATCCTTTGTTCAAAAGCATTTTCAAATCGACTTCATCGATTTGCTTTTTCTTGGTCAATTCGCTTGCGATAAAAATTAGTATTTCTATTATTCTTTCCATTTTCTATTGATGATTTAGAAAATAATTTTCTAATCTTCTCATTTCTTTTTTCTCTTTCGAAGTACGATCATCAAATCCTAAAATATGAAGAATTCCGTGAATTGCAAGCCGAAGCAGTTCGTTTTTGAATGTTGTTTTATATTCTTTCGCTTGTCTTTCGGTTTGGGGCAGACAAATGTAAATCTCACCAAGAATCAAATCTTCGCTTTCGCTTAAATCAAAACTGATGACATCAGTGATGTAGTTGTGGTTAAGAAATTTTTTGTTCATCTCTAATATGGTTTTGTCATCGGTAAGGATAATGTTAATCTGTGCGTTTCGCTTGCCAAAGTGTTGTAAAACATTTGTTATCGAAGTCTGCAAAGCCTTGCGGGGAATTCCCTTTTGCTCCGTTTCGTTATATATTCTAATTGTTATTTTTTCCATAAAAATAAAATTATAAAGAAAAAAGGGAATATCAAACGAAATGCCAAAATGGGAATAAAGGTTTTGGGAAAGGGCAAGTTTTAAAAATTACGAAAGGGTTTCTTCGAAAAGGGCAAGCTGCAGAGCAGAGAGCAGGAGAGCACTATCGAGCTCGGCAAAGTTGTGTTTGATTATTTCTCTTTGGATGTTGGAGTAAAGGGAACAAGTGCAATTTTTCCCGACAATAAGGCAATTTAGTTTTTGCGTGTCGTATTGAAGAAATGCAATTTCGTTGGGTTCGACAAAAATTATTTTCGAAAAGTTGTGAAGTTCGAAATAACCGAAGCTGGTTTGAACAGAAGCCAAATTAATTTTCGAGCCGTTTAACTCTATATTTTGGTAAATGGTTAAGAAAAGAAAATTTTTCGTTTCTGGGTCGGCGAGCTTCCAGCACCAAGAATTTTCGTTTTTTTCTGGTTCTGTTCCCAAAAATTTACTAATTGCTGAAATGTTTTGTTCCGAAAATTCTACCATAGGCTTACCAAAATAAAAGTCGAAGGGGACTATGGATAAGTCCCCTTCTTGGAAAAGATTAATCCATTGATTCAATCATTTCGGCAATGATTATGTTCAAGCCGCCGACAACTTTTTGCTTTCCAATGATGCCAACATATTTGTTGCTTGCATATTTAGCAAGTTTTTTGCCAGCGAAGGAGCCATCTTCGTTAAAAACGAAATAGATTTTGGCTTTTTTACCTTCGCCAACAAGCAGGACAATAGGCTTGCCTTCGTCGGCTTCTTTCATAGCTTCGTCCTTCGAAACTGTGCCGTTATTATCGATGATATACTTTGCAAGGCTGATGACACGACCTTTCAAAGGTTTGCCAGCTTTCTTATTTGCCTCTTTTTTTACATCTGCTTTGGTTTCGGGCTTTTGCTTTTGTTCAACTTTTGCTGGTTCGGCTTTTTTTGCCGAAGCTTTCTTTTGAGCAGCTTCCTGCGAGAATGCAAACGTTAGCCCAAAAACTAATAACAATGAAACTGTTGCCAAAAATAGTTTTTTCATCTTTGCCTCCTCAATTATTAATTAATAGGTTTTGCGTATGGAACACCAGCTTTCTTTTGGTACGAGATGACGCATTCAATGTAGCGGTTATCGGGTGTGCCCTGGAGCAATCCATTAGCTCCCGGCTTAATCAAAACCTTGGCATAGTTCCAATCGGTGGCATTTGGTGCCTTTGTTCGGACAATGATAACGATGCCATTTTGGAAGCTAGGCTCAGTAAGGTTGATATAATAGTTAGTAGAGAAGTTCCGTGCACTAAGGGCTTGACTATCGAAAACATTATCCAAAGTATTTGTCAAGAATACATCTTCGCTAATTTCCGTAGTCCAAGTTGGAGTAGTCGGGAAATTATAAAGATTGTTGTTTGCAATGTAATTTGCACTGTAGAGGCTTACTTCCCCCGATTTGGTATAGAGTCCAAGATTCCAGAATTCCCCGCTGGCAACTTTCAGAGTCTTTGGTTTGCCATTTGTTGGGTCATAAAGTTGGAGACCGCTACCAAAGGACGAAGCAGTTTCGTAAACACGAATTGGCTCGTCGTTGATATTTGTGGTGAAGCGGAAAGCAGGCGACCATTGGATTTTTGCACTACCAATGCTTTCTTTGTCTTCGGTATTGCGTGCACGAAGTTCAAAGGTGTAGATTGTTCCGTCGGTTAAGCCTTTGATATCGATAGTATTGGTACCTTTGGAGATAATCTTGGGGCTGAAAGCACCGGGAGAGATATAAAGCACGTAGTCTTTGAAGTAGGTTTTGCTTTCATCGGGCGAGAGTTTCCAACGAAGCCGAACCGTTGCCGAATCGATTGATGTAGCTTTCATACTATCGGGACCGGTGACTGTTGGAGTGGGCTCGGTTGTTGTGCTCTCTTCGCAAGAGACAAAAAGCAACAGCGCTAAAAAGAAACTTGCAAACGCAAAGAAACTTTTGATTTTCATAGTAGAACCTTAATTTGTTTAACAAAACAGAAAAATTAAAATTAAGAAACGACAATATAACGATTGTATTTTAAATTAAACTTCGCAAGCAAGAGCCAATTGATATGCAAGCTCTTGTGTTAGTTTTTTTCTATCGAATTGTTCAACAAAATCATTTGCAGGCACTGGCAATATGTCCTTTTGCCACAGGTCGTAAAAAGTATTTAAAGCACGATTGATACCATCGACATCACGAGGGTTAGTTCCGATTGCAGCTTTGGATTCGAGTGCCAAATTCTTCATATAACCATCGGGAGCACAAATCAAGATTGGCTTTCGTGCACCAAAGTATTCGAAGAGTTTGCCGGGGGAGCGCACATTATCCTCGAAAGTTAGCCAAAGAATGTTCGACATTTTCAGTAGCCGAATTACTTGATTATGAGGCTGATAGCCAAACAATTTGACATTTTCTTCTATTCCGTATCGTTTGATGTATTTTTTATGGGACTTTCTCATAATTCCTATGAACCAAGCTTCTTTGGGGATGCCATCGTTTCGAGTTTTGACGAACTCGGAAAAAGCTTTTAGAAAGTATTTTGGTGTTCTATTGTCCTGAAACAGTCCTGAATGCGTTACAACAAATTTCCCGGGAACAGGCTTGAGGTTTTCAAAGCTCGAAAAATCGCTTGCATCAAATCCGTGAGGGATTATAACCACTTCGTCGCTTTTCAAAAAGGGATAGCGAGTTAGGAGAACATCCTTTGTTCCACGAAATGTAACAATTATCCTTTTAGCTTTCTTTAAAATAGATTCTTCTAATTTTCTCACATAGTTTTTGTGGAAAAAAGTAGGGAAAAAATGAAAAGGATTATCCACCCAAATGTCGCGATAATCGATAACGAAAGGGACTTTGAACTCTTCGGATAATGTTGAGGCAACAAGGAAATCAGTAAAAGGAGGGGCGGTAGCCAAAATTACATCAATCTTATTCTCTTGCAGTATTTTGCGTCCCAAATTCAATGCTTTTTTCTTCCATAAAATTTTTGTATCGGGTTGCAAAAAGAAGCTTGCAAGGAAACGGAAAAAGTTTTGCAATCTATAACTTGGAGGAAATGGTTTGACCTTTCGCTGTTCTGGCGAGTATTCGCCCGTTCTATAAACTTCGACGTCCAATGTTTCTAAATCTTTTTGCAGTTCATCGTCGAAAGCATAATATGACTTTGGTGAAGTGGTTAAAACGATTGGCTTCCAGTTGAACTCGGGGAGGTATTTAACAAACTTCAAAGTTCGTTGAACTCCGCTCAATCCCATTGGTGGAAAATAATAAGATATTATCAGAACATTTTTATTGTTCATATCAGAAACAGACAATGTTTTACCGAAATTAAATTACAATAAGTTCTTCGGGTGCTTTTGTTAAGTGTTTTGCAGAGTCTTTGGCAACATAGACATTGTCTTCGACTCTCATTCCGTATTTATTTGGTATATAAATGCCAGGTTCAATAGCAAGGGCACATCCTTCGGGGATAATCTCGTTTTCTTTGCGAAAAGTAATTAAAGGCATTTCGTGAGGCATAATGCCAATACCATGTCCAAGCGAATGCTGGAAGAAATCGCCATATCCAGCTTTGGCAATCATAGAGCGAGCGGCTTGGTCCACCAATTTACCATTTACGAAGGGTCGAATTTGGGCAATTGCATTCTCTTTGGCTTTGATAAGCAGTTCGTAAATGCTTTTTTGTTCTTTCGTGTATTTGCCAACAGCAAAAACTCTTGTAATATCGCTACAAAATCCATTTACAACGCAGCCGAAGTCGACGGTAACAACCTCGTTGGCTTTGATTTGCTTATCGGTGGGACTGCCGTGGGGCATTGAGCTGCGTTTACCACTAACTACGATTGTTGGGAATGGTTCGCCTTCGGAGCCAAGTTTGCGAGCGTAGTAAACAATTTCTGCTGCCAATTCCTTTTCGGTCATACCGGTTTTGAAATTTTTTAAAACAATGTTGAATACTTCTTCGCTCATCGCACAAGCTTTTTTGATATTTTCTAATTCCTCTGGGGATTTTGGCATAGTGTAGGGTTCGACGATGGTTTCCCCGGGTTTAAATTTTACAGGGCGAATGAGATTGCGTATGTTGATTACCTCTTGGTAGCTTAATTTTTCGGCTTCGAAAGCCAGTGCGTTAATGTCTTTGAGTAGCTTTTTGTCGATTAAGTAGTTCCAAACGTCACGGGTTATATGAATTTGTAGATTTGGGAGAGGATAAAGTTCTGTTTGCACCTGTTCCTCGTATCGGTCATCGGTAAAAAACCAGATGGAGTCCTGAAAAATAATCATCGAAGCAGATGACCCCGAAAAATTTGTCAGGTAGCGGATATTGGGCAGATAATTAACAAATAAGCCATCGGTTTTGAGTTCCTCGATTCGGAATCGAATTTGTGTTAATCTTTGGCTAATCTTTTCTGGAAAAGTTTTAACAGGTTCGTTCGTAATTGCGTTAGATTTTTTTGCCATATTGTATCCTTTTAAAGATTATTTAACAAAATAGTTTGGTGATTCCTTTGTTATGCTAACATCGTGGGGATGCGATTCCCGAAGCCCTGCATCAGTTATGCGAACAAATTTTCCATATTTCTGTAGTTCAGCAATTGTTCTGCATCCACAATAACCCATTGCAGAGCGAAGCCCGCCAACAATTTGGAAAATCGTGTCGGCTACATTCCCTTTGTAGGGAACTCTGCCTTCGATGCCCTCGGGAACGAGTTTGGTAATTTCATCTTCGACATCTTGGAAATATCTGTCGGCAGAGCCTTTTTTCATTGCTTCCAGCGAGCCCATCCCACGATAGATTTTATATGCTCGACCTTCGTAAAGGATTTTATCTCCGGGGCTTTCCTCGTGTCCAGCAAGTAGATTGCCAATCATAACAGAATCTGCACCAGCAGCCAGAGCCTTTGCAATATCGCCAGTTTGCTTTATTCCGCCGTCGGCAATTATTGGAATTCCTGCTTTTTGGGTGACTTTTGCCACGTTGAATATTGCTGTAAGTTGTGGAACCCCAATCCCAGCGATTACACGAGTGGTGCAAATAGAGCCGGGACCGATGCCTACTTTAATTCCATCGACGCCTGTACGAACCAAATCTTCGGCTGCTTCGGTAGTTGCAATATTTCCCGCAATTAAAGGAATCTCGGGAAATTTTGATTTTACCTTTTTTATCATTTCAATAACTCCACGGGAGTGGGCATGGGCAGTGTCGATAAATATTGCGTCCACACCGACTTTTTTTAGTTCAGCAATTCTATCGAGAGTATCGGAACTTACCCCAACAGCGGCACCAACTCGAAGCCTGCCCAGTTCGTCCTTGCAAGCATTTGGATGCTGTTTCTTCTTTTGAATGTCCTTAACTGTTATTAAACCTTTGAGTATAAAATTCTCGTCGACAACGGGGAGTTTTTCAATTTTATGGGCTTGCAAGATTGCTTCTGCTTCTTCGAGAGTAGTTCCAACCGATGCAGTTATAAGATTTTCTTTGGTCATAATGTCTTCGATGAGCGTGTCCAGTGCAGGATTAAAACGCAAATCGCGGTTGGTAACAATGCCAATTAATTTGTTGTTTTGGTCGACAATTGGAATTCCAGAAATATGAAATTTAGCCATCAGTTCAAGAGCCTCGCGGGTTGTATTCTTCGGACCCAGAGTAATTGGATTCATAATCATCCCGCTTTCGGAGCGTTTCACTCTATCGACTTGGTCGACTTGCTCTTCGATGGACATATTTTTGTGTATCACGCCTAACCCACCTTCGCGGGCAATTGCAATTGCCATTGGGGCTTCGGTAACAGTGTCCATTGCAGCACTAAGGATGGGAATGTTTAAAGTGATACTCTGGGTAAGTTTTGTCCGAAGGTCTGCTTCTCGGGGAAGTACTTCCGAATATCGAGGTATCAAAAGAACATCGTCGTATGTTAATGCTTCGCCAACAATCTTTTCATTTTCAAACATCATATCCCTCTTTTACAAAATAATTTTTGCAAAATTACGAAAAAACTACAAGATAGTTATTGCCTACCAGACCACTGAATTAGTAAAAAGGGGGATAGGAATACTTTAATCAACAAAATAAATACAAAATATCTTTTATTCTATATCGCTTCGATAAAACAATAATAAATTAGAATGGTTAAATTTATGATTAATAATGAATTTTAAAGATTTTTTAAATGAGAACAAAGAAAACTTATTAGAGGAATGGTTCCTGTGGTTAATTGACCATTATCCTGAACCCTCGAAAAAATTCATTTCCAAAAAAGAGGAACCTTTTACAAACCCTGTGGGATACAATCTTTATCAAAATCTTGGGAAATTGTTCTCGTTGCTTTGTTCCAATGAAATAGATTGCACCGAGTTCAACGAATCGTTGGAAGATATTCTCAAAATTCGAGCTGTTCAAGATTTGTCCTATTGGCAATCGGCAAATATATTTCGATTTTTGTGGGATAAGTTCAACAACTCGTTGCCAGTCGATACCAAAGTAGAATCGTATAGGAATGATGTTGATTACTATATGACAATCTCGGAAAAAGCATTCGAGTCTTTTATCAACATTCGGGAGAAAATAGCCCAAATTCAAAGGGAAGAGATTCGGAATCGTTATGGTAAGTTTTTGGAAAAACTTAACGAAAAATACAAGTTGATGGATAACATTTTGGGTGAAAGTTTTGCCAACAAAATAGAAGAGTAATATGGGTATTCAGCTATCGCTTTTGGTTACTGTCGTAATATTGCTTGCGGGATGGGTGTCAGGAGTCCTGCCCTTTTTGAAATTTATTTTTGGAGTGATTCTGCCATATGTAGCTTTGGCAGTATTTGCTATTGGGCTTGTGATTCGTGTACTTCGTTGGGCTCGTTCGCCTGTGCCTTTCCGAATTACTACAACTTGCGGGCAGGAGAAATCCTTGCCTTGGATTAAGCAGAACAAATTGGACAACCCAAGTTCGGCTTTAGGAACTTTGGGCAGAATGGCGTTGGAAGTGCTCTTCTTCCGTTCCCTTTTCCGAAACACGAAAGCCTCGCTAAAAGATGACCGCTTGGTTTATTCAGTCGACAAATGGCTGTGGTTTTTCAGTTTGGCTTTCCATTGGTCTTTTTTAATAATTTTCTTACGGCATTTTCGATTCTTTACCGAGCCAATACCATTCTTTGTTGGGTTTCTTCAAGATATTGATGGCTTTTTCCAAGTTGGATTGCCGATAATTTACATTACCGACGTTGCGATACTTGTTGCTTTAACATATCTTTTCCTTCGCAGAATCTTCAATGCAAAAGTTAGAATTGTCTCGCTCCCTTCCGATTATTTCCCTTTATTGTTGATTTTGGGTATTGCAGTGACAGGGGTTTTGATGCGATATTTTTTGAAGACGGATTTGGTTGCTGTTAAAGAATTTGCAGTGTCGATTCTATCTTTTCAACCAATAAGCAGTGAACTGCTGAACAAACTTAGCCCATTGTTTATGATTCATTTCACATTTGTCTGTACCTTGCTGATTTATTTCCCAATGAGTAAGCTTGTTCATTTGGGTGGAATATTTATGAGCCCAACACGGAATTTAGCCAATAACAATCGAATGAAGCGACACATCAATCCTTGGAATCCAGTCGTTGCGGTTCATACTTACGAAGAATATGAAGATGAATTTCGTGATAAAATGAAAGCTGCAGGTATTCCAGTAGAAAAGGAGGAGTAATATGTCGATAAAGATAAAACCAGAGGAACTTTTAAAGAATGTAACTTACAAGCCCAAGTTTGTAAATTGGATGGATGTTCCTGTTGAATTTCGAAAGGGAACATTTAATTATGCGGGAAGCGAAGATGCATTGATTTATCTTGACCAACCGAACCCAAGGAAATGGCAACCAACCGACCCCGATTGGAAATTGCCTGAGAATTGGCAGGAGATAATTCTCGAGGGTTTGCGGGAGCGATTGGAAAAATATCGGTCACTTAAAATCTTTATGGATATATGCGTTCGCTGCGGTGCTTGTGCCGATAAATGCCACTTCTTCCTTGGTTCGGGCGACCCCAAAAATATGCCAGTTCTCCGAGCAGAATTGCTGCGCTCTGTTTATCGCCGTGAGTTCACAACGGCAGGTAAAATTATGGGTAGAATGGTTGGCGCTCGGGAGCTGACATTTGATGTTCTTCGCGAATGGTTCTATTACTTCTATCAATGTACCCAGTGCCGAAGATGTTCCGTTTTCTGTCCCTATGGAATTGATACAGCCGAGATTACGTTTCTTACACGCGAGTTGATGAATTTAATTGGCGTCAATATCGATTGGATAATGACCCCCGTAAAAAACTCATATAGAACAGGGAATCATCTTGGGGTTCAGCCGCATGGAATGAAAGATAGTTTGGAAATGGCAGCAGCCGACATCGAAGAAATAACGGGAATTCGTGTAGAGATACCGATTAACAAGAAAGGGGCAGAAATTCTTTTTATTATTCCTTCGGCAGATTATTTTGCAACACCCCACTATTACACTTTGATGGGCTACATAATGCTTTTTCATGAGATAGGACTGGATTATACATTCAGTACTTATGCTTCCGAAGGTGGAAATTTCGGTTCGTTCGTTTCACACGACTTAATGAAACGATTGAACCATAAGATTTATGCCGAGGCAAAAAGGCTAAAAGTAAAATGGATATTGGGCGGGGAATGCGGACATATGTGGCGTGTTATTCATCAATATATGGATACAATGAATGGTCCAACGGATTTCCTCGAAGTTCCGAGGTCCCCAATCACAGGAACAGTTTTCGAAAATGCTAAGTCGACGAAAATGGTTCATATTTGTGAATTTACTGCCGATTTGATTTATCATAATAAGTTACAACTTGACCCAAGCCGTAATGACCATTGGCACGCTACATTCCACGATTCCTGTAATCCTTCCAGGGGTATGGGCTTGCTCGAAGAACCGAGGTACATAATTAAAAATGTTATGAGGAAGTTCACCGAGATGCCCGATAATACGATTCGAGAGCAAACATTCTGCTGTGGTAGTGGCGCTGGCTTAGGAACCGAAGAGAATTTTGAAATGCGGATGCGGGGAGGTTTCCCGCGAGCAAACGCAGCAAAATATGTCAAAGATAAATACGGGGTGAATATTTGCTTGTGTATCTGCGCAATCGATAAAGCCAATCTCCCACCGCTTTTCGATTTCTGGGTACCGGGTCTCGAAGTTGGTGGAGTTCACGAAATGGTTGGAAATGCATTGATTATGACTGGGGAAAAGCCCCGTGAAGTTGATTTGCGACTTAATCCTTTGTTAAAAGAGGAGGAAAACCAATGAAAATTTACGATGGATGGAAAATTATTTTGGGTATAGTAATCGGAATTGCATTTTTTACAATGCCTATCTGGCTCAATTTGTCTTCTGCCCAAAGCAAAGTAAAGCCTAAACTGGTTTATCCCACTGATGCACGGCAATGTATCGACGATAAAGATTATATGAATCATTACCATATGGACTTGCTCAATTATTGGCGCGATAGTGTAGTCCGTTTGAATATGCGCTACGTTGTTCGCAACGGAGTAGTGCTGACACATAATGGACAAAAGCTTGAAATGAGCCTGACTTTGACTTGCTTGAAGTGTCATAGCGACAAAAAGAATTTCTGCGACCAGTGCCATAATTATCTTGAAGTAAAGCCATATTGCTGGGATTGTCACGTTCAACCAAAGGAGGTCTTAAAATGATTGATAGAAGAAACTTTTTGAAGATTGTGAGTTTTGCTGGAGGTATTGCTCTTGCTGGGAAGTGGACCTATGAGTCTATCTCACAAACTGTTGTGGAGCATCCCCAGCAAGGGTTGAAAGCCCATCGTTGGGCAATGGCGATCGATGTGAAGAAATGCGAGCAGAATCCCAATTGCAACAAGTGTATCGAAGCTTGCCATTCTTACCACAATGTGCCAAAATTCGACAATCCCAAAGACGAAATAAAATGGATTTGGAAAGAACAATTTAAAAATGCTTTCATTACCCAAGAGAATGAATTTTTGCCGAAAGGAATGAATTTTTCCACGGTGCTACTTCTTTGCAATCATTGTGATAATCCTCCGTGTACGAATGTGTGCCCCACCCAAGCAACTTGGAAGCGTGAAGATGGGATTGTGATGATGGATTGGCATAGGTGCATTGGTTGTCGGTATTGTGTTGCTGCATGCCCTTATGGTTCAAGAAGTTTCAATTGGCGAGACCCAAGGCCTTTTATAAAAGAGCAGAATCCTGAATTTCCAACTCGTACTCGTGGTGTTGTTGAAAAGTGTACTTTCTGTGCAGAAAGATTAGCCCGAGGGATGATGCCCATCTGTGTAGAAGCTTGTCCGTCGAAAGCATTGATTTTTGGGGACCTCGAAGACCCCGGCTCCGAGGTTCGACAAGTGCTTTCCGAAAGATTTTCAATACGGCGAAAACCTGAATTGGGAACCAGCCCGGAAGTGTTTTATCTCGTGTAAATTTTAATCATTATATACAAAATTGCCTCACTCCCAAAATTGGTCAGGAGTGAGGCAGAGTTTATTTACGCAATGGTAACTTCTTTGCAAAGGTAAACGTCTTGGATTGTATTCAAAAGCTGAATGCCTTCGTTCATCGGTTTTTGGAAAGCCTTCCTTCCCGAGATTAATCCCATACCACCGGCGCGCTTGTTGATTACAGCAGTCTTGGTTGCCTCGACTAAATCGTTTTCGCCCGAAGCACCGCCGCTATTGATAAGCCCAACTTTGCCCATAAAATTGTTAACCACTTGGTATCTGCAAAGGTCGATTGGGTGTTCAGAAGTGAGCTCGGAGTACATTCTTTTGTCATATTTTCCATAGGATTTACCTTCGGCGTTTAATGCAAGATAGCCGCCGTTATTTTCTGGTAATTTTTGCTTGATGATGTCCGCTTGAATTGTTGCTCCGAGATAGTTTGCTTGGCCAGTTAAGTCTGACGATACGTGGTAATCTTTGTCCTTTTTGAATGCGGAATTTCGCAGATAGCACCAAAGGATGGTAGCCATACCAAGTTCGTGTGCATAAGCGAAAGCTTCGGAAATTTCGACTATTTGCCTGTTGCTTTCGGGGCTGCCGAAGTAAATTGTGGCTCCAACTGCAACAGCGCCCATATTATACGCTTCTTCGATTGTTCCAAAAAGTATTTGGTCGTATTTGTTTGGATAAGTAAGAAGTTCATTGTGATTGATTTTAACAATAAAGGGAATTTTGTGGGCATATTTGCGAGCGACCATACCCAGAACGCCAAAAGTCGAGGCAACGCCGTTGCATCCGCCTTCGATTGCAAGCTTAACAATATTCTCCGGGTCGAAGTAAATTGGATTTTTAGCGAAACTTGCACCAGCAGAATGTTCCACACCTTGGTCGATAGGCAAAATCGAAAGGTAGCCGGTGCCTGCAAGTCGTCCGTGGTTGAAAAGCCTGTGTAAATTGGCAAGGACGCGATTGTTGCGGTCTGAGTTTGCGAAAACTCTATCGATAAAATCCGGTCCGGGGAGAGTTAACATTTCCTTTGGAACTTTGGGATTAGAGAAACCTAAAAGATATTCGGCATCGTTGCCCAGCAATGATTGAATTTTTTCGAACATATCTCCTCCAATGTTTTTTGAAAAACAGATATACAAAAATAATTTAAATATATTTTTAAACCAAAATAGTTATAAACAAAAATTGATTTCGAGGATAAAAGTTTGCAAATGAGAAATGAATATTGAATTTTTTTCGTTAATTTTGAATTGATTATGTGATTTTAAATAGAAATGTAAGATGGCTCAACAAGTGAAGAAAACCTCGCAAAGAGGGAAAAAGAAAGCAGTTGTGGAATGGAATTTTCCAATTGAAAAGAAGAATTGGGTTTGGTTTTTCGTGGGCATCGGGGTTATTGTTTTGGGCTATATTTTGATGACCACAGGAATCACCGAAGAACCAGCCCTGCCACAAGGAAAATGGAACAACCCATTAGTAATTTACGTGGCTCCCGTTATCATTGTTATTGGCTATTGCGTGATTATTCCGTATGCAATTTTGAAGACCTTTAAGAAAGAGCAGTAGGTTGATGAAAACTAAATGTGGATATGTGGCTTTAATTGGTGAGCCAAATGTAGGGAAATCGACCCTTTTGAATGCACTCGTTGGAACCAAGTTGAGTATTGTTACGCCAAAGCCACAAACAACACGGAAGAGAGTTGTTGGAGTTCGAACCGACGAAGATTCCCAGATGATTTTTCTCGACACCCCGGGCATTGTGGAACCCCGTTATGAACTTCACCGTGTGATGATGCAATATGTTGATTTTGCTATTGCCGAAGCCGATATTATTGGATTTATGATTGATGTGGCTATCCATAAAGATCCTGCTGTGGCTTTAACCGAACAAGTTAAAGAGCGACTGAAAACTTTCGACAAGACTTTGATTTTGATTTTGAACAAAATTGACTTATTAAAAGATTCGAAAGAGGTTCTACCTATTATTGAAGAATACAACAAGCTTGGGCTTTTTCGAGAATTTGTTCCAATTTCTGCAACTAAACTTGCTGGAGTTGACGAGTTGATTAAAGTTTTTAAACAATATCTTCCCGAAGGGGAATTCCTTTACGAAGAAGATGTTCTGAGCACTCAATCGGAAAGATTCTTTGTCTCGGAATTAATAAGAGAAAAGTTGTTCACAATGTTCAAGGATGAAGTTCCATACTCTACCGAAGTGCAAATTGTCGATTTCAAGGAGCGAGAAAAGGGAAAGTGGTATATTTCTGCCGAAATAATTGTCGAGAAGGAAACACAGAAACCGATAATAATCGGGGCTGGTGGAAGCAGGATTAAGAAGCTTGGAGAAATCACACGAAAGGAAATCGAAAATCATCTTGGTGTTCCTGTTTATCTTGAACTTTTCGTAAAAGTTCGAAAAAATTGGCGAAACAATAAGAATTATTTAAAATTTTTTGGTTATTAAATTGAGGAGAATATGGAAGAGGTCGTAAAATCATCGAGTTTGATTAACCAAGAAGCTCAGGTTGGCGAAATGGTTCAGCTGGTAACATTTGAGCTTGCGAATGAACACTTTGGAATCGACATCTTAAAGGTTCAGGAAATCACGACAATGACGAAAATAACCCGTGTGCCAAACGCCCCACATTACGTCGAAGGCGTAATTAATCTTCGTGGCAAAGTTATTCCAGTTGTCGACCTTCGAAAAATTTTAAACCTCGAACCGGGAACCTATGGTTCCAACTCTCGCATTATTGTTCTTCATTTGGATGACAAAATAATTGGAATTCTTGTCGATAGGATGAACGAAGTTCTTTGGGTCAACAAGAATATGATAGAGACCAATCCAATCGACACTAACTCCAAAGTAGGGGAGAATTACATTGTGGGGGTTGTAAATTTGCCCGATAGACTCGTAATTCTGCTCGATTTGTTCAAAGTTTTTAATATCTCATCTGGAACAAAAAATTAAAATTTTTAAAAAATTTTAAAATTTTTTTGAAATTTTTGGAACTTTTTTAAGTTTTATGTGTCTATTACTGTGTAGAAGTTGCAAATTTTTGAAAAGTGATTGTGAGGCAGGGTGTAAAGAAAATAATACAAAGCATCGGAGTGTTGGCACTAGTGATTTTTGCCTTTGCTTCGTGCGACCCCTGCCGTTACGATGATGTTTTTTCTATTCCCGAAGGAGATATTTACTTTACCGCACTTCCCGTTAATACAAACCAACCTGGAATCTTTCAAATCGACCTTCAAGAGAAGAAACCGCGATATATTGTTGAGAACGGAATTTTGTATTCACCTCCATCGCGCGATAAAAAAATTGTGTTTGTTCGAAATAATCCATCGGGTTCGCAAGATATTGTGCTTGCCAAAATCGATGGGACTCAGCAAAGAATAATCGCCGGCGATTACAAATGGTACTCGCGAGATTTTGCTATACTTTCGAGCAATGGTCGCTCTATTGCTATTGGAGCCAATGGAAATGAATTGTGGTTGGTTCGTAACGAAAGTGAATTTTTTAAATTGAGTAGCAATTTCTGTAAAGGAACTCTTCCAGCATTTTCACCCGACGGAACCAAAATTGCTTTTGTCGAAGGAAAGGATATTTATACTTCCCCACAACAACTTGTTGTGTACTATTGCGAAGCCGATAGACCAATAAAAATATCTACGAAGCTTTTGCCCGGGCAAATCAATGAAATTTTTGGCGAGCCAAGTCTTTCGTGGAGCGAAGATGGGGTCTTCGTTTACCTTTCTATTTCGAACGAGGAAAATTACGACTTGATTTATTCTGCGAGTTACGAAGGCAATTACGAAAATGCTTCCCCAGTGGATTTAATTGGTTGCGTCGAAGTTGTTCCAACAGTCGAGGATGGGAAATTTTACATTACCGGACGCGAAGGCTCCCTTTGGTTTGTAAACTTTGCTGAGCCTGTCAGCAAATATCAGTTCGTCTCCCCTGGTTCCGGTTATTCCTATAATTTATTCCCTCAAGTTAATTTCCAGAACTCTAAAATACTTTACACAAGATATTACAAGGATGATTTAAATTTGTTTCACGGGACTTTGGAAATTGTTGATTTAAACACTTTAAAGGATAAGACTATTAAACCAACGATAATTAGTAGCAATGTTTATAGAGCATTTTGGAATAAATATAAGAGATAATGGAAAGTTTCGATAACTTTGGCCAGATGTCCGATTTTGAACTTTGTCAGGCTCTTACGAGCCGAAAGGAAATTGCCGAATTGGCTTTCACCGAGATATATAACCGATACAGCCAGATGCTTTTTGCTTTTATTTTAAGAATATTGGGGAATCGGACTGATGCCAAAGATGTTTTTCAGGAAACTTTTTTGAAATTTTATTCCAGCTGTGCAGGTGGAGCAAAGGTCACCAACATTTTGCCTTTGTTGTTGAAAATTGCCCGAAATTTGTGTTTGAATCGGTTCCGTGACAAGAAGATGATTGTCCCGTTCGAAGATAATCGCACTTCGGTTTTCGATGAAGAGCTTGAACGGAGCGAAACTTCACAAATCATTGCGAACGCCTTAGCTTTGCTCGACTTCCCTGTCCGAGAAATTTTTGTGCTTCACCATTACCAGAGTTTAACATTTGCAGAGATTGCAGAGATTACTGGCGAATCGCTTGCGTCGGTTAAAACTCGTTACTATCGTGCAAAAGAAAAACTTCGTAATTATTTAATTCCTTTTTTAAGAAATGAAAAATAATAAATGGGATAAATGCTATGGATTATATCAAATTAATTGACTTGTATTTGGAAGGGGAATTGAATCAAGTTGAAAAGGATTTGCTGTTTGCCGAACTTTCCCGAAATCCAGAGTTGAGGGAATATTTCGACCAGCAAATGCAATTCAATCAACTCTTCCAAAAAGATATGCAATCAATTGCTCCGCCGCTCGATGCAACAAATTATATCTTCTCGAGCTTGGACTTTAAAATACCAAACTCTGCATATCCGCGAACAAGTCCTGCTCCGCTTGGTCTTTTATACAATTTCAAACAAATTGTAGCCAAGTATTTTCCTTTTGTTGCATCGAGTATTATCGGTGGGGTCGTTTCCTTTGTTTTGCTCTGGATTTTCATTCCTTGGCAGCGAACTGCGGAGCCCGTTCAGCGAGGAATCCAAGTCGTTTCTCAGCCCGGGATTCCAGTGGGTAGTGCTGTCGAAGTTCCTAAAATTGTTGCAACCGAGAATAAGACATACACTATGCCTGTTGCAAATTTGGAAAGGGCTTTCCAATCCGCTTTCGAGAAGTGGCTACGGCAGTTCAATTTGCAAGCTAATAATTTACCTTCGGACAATTCAATTGGTTCGAACGCAACAGAGCCATCCAGGACTTTTGAGTCTGTTACAACTTCTCGTAATACTTTGAACCAGCTTCCGATTGCTTTCAATAAAACATTCGTTCAGGATGGAAAGATTAAATCTAATATCCCAATCAATCAGAATTTTGAGGTTCCAGTTAATCACATTGAACCAATTTTAAATCATTTGAGTAAATTTACTCTTTCTTTCCGTGGGTATATGCTTAATTCTCAGCCAGAAGTCAACATTAACACAACTCAGACAAGCCTTTTGAATAATGCTGGCATTGGAATTGGTTACGAGCTTGGGAAAAATAGCACAATTGGCTTCGAGTTCGGACAGGAAAAGTTCCCGCAGAGGTTTACTTTGATTCGTGATGACGACAAGATGTTTTACAAACAGAATCCCCTGCTTTGGTGGTATGGATTTTATTATCAGCAGGCTGTTAGCAATTTGTTCAGTTTCGAGTGGCTTAAACCTTTTGCTAAAATTTTCGTTGGTGGAACGCCAGTTGGACCTCTCGCTCGTGGTACAATAGGTTTGCAATACACGCCCGACCGTAGAGTTTCGCTTTTCCTTGGTTGGGAAGGAACTATCCTTTGGTACAAAGTTCAAAACAATTTGTATCAAACTCGAAAGAATGGTATAACTTATGGGGTAAGTGTGAAATATTGAAAGATATGCGGAAATATATTCTATATAAATTTTACTTTTTGGCACTATGCATTTTGATTGGGTGTCAGTGTATACCGAGTTTGGACACCGAGCAGGAAATAACTCCGTCCCAATATTCCAAAGTGATGTGTGTGAATTGCGCTCCACAATTCGAAAAGTTGAAAATTTACGCGGGGGACTTCCTGTTGCATTCTGCTCTTTATTACGGTATGGAAGAGGGATTCCGATATATTAATGTTCTTCCCGGGGTTATAAACTTTGTTGTTTTGTACAAATCCGATTCGACTCTTTTCAACGGAATGGTGAGTTTACGAAAAGCGGTACCATATACTTTCTTTATTTATCAGCTTCAAAAAAGGATTCAGCCACTGCTTCTTTACGATACATTAAGCTCATATTCCTTTACAAATTCGTACTTTCGATTTGTTAATATTGCTAATAATTCGCCGGGGAGTTTGGTTTTCACGGTTGAGCAACAATATCCAGTGGCTGTGGGTCTAGGTTTTCGGAGCTTTACGAAGTTTTTTACAACTTATCCCGAAAAGTACAATATCGAAATTCGGGATGCCGAGAAAGATTCGGTTTTGTTCTTTTACAAAAGTTACAGCTTTTTGCCCGGCAAAGGATACACAATTGTTTTGCGTGGCGATTTTAAAGTTGCCTCGGGGATTGGCTCGCCTTCGGTTTTAATAATTCAGCACAATTTTGATGAAATTTATTACCAAGAAATAAAATAATATTTTTGTTTTTTCGATAAAATTTTGGATATTATTTTGGAAATTGGAATTATAAACAAAAAAGGAGGTGAAATATGTTTTGGACACCAGAACTTGCTGCATATCTCGAAGATGCACCTTTTCCAGCAACAAAGGAGGAGTTGATTGATTATGCTAACCGAACTGGTTGCCCTCAGCAGGTTATAGATAATCTGATGGAAATCGAGGACGAGGAAGCTTTGATTATGGGCATCGAAGACCTCTGGCCTGAATACGAGGAAATGAGTTCCGAAGATTATTTCTACAACGACGACGAAGAAGAGCAATACGCCTAACCTTTTGCAACACAAGACTGCTCCATCCTTTGCTATTCGGAGCAGTCTTTTTATTTTGCAAATTTATTTCGCTGTAAAATTTAGAATGTGGTTTCAAAGATTCTGCTTTTTGCTTATTGGCTTGTTGTTTTGGGCGACTGATTCTCTTTCGATTGAAAACAATAAAAAATTGTTCCATTCTTTCTATCATCCCGACTTATTTGAAATTAATAAAGTAGTTTTTAAGGGGAATTCTTTTGTTTCTTCGGAAAAATTGCAGGGCTTGATTTCTTCAAAACCAACCAAGAAGAGCCTTCCCCATAGAGTCCTTTTTTTCTACTACGAAAATGTAGCCCGCAATCGAGCGGCTCCGAAATTGCTTGCTTCGTCGCTGAAATCTATTGTACTTTCGCTTGCGAATGAAATTTCTTTTTTCAAAGAGCCTCTGGCTGAAAACGATAAGCAAACAATTTACAATTTTTACTTTCAGAATGGTTTTCACGATGTTGCGGTGGATTATCGCTTTTATCCGGATTCTATTGAAAAAATCAATGTTCTTGAGTTTTCGATTTCCGAAGGCGTTCAATATCGGGTTGATTTCATCGCTGTTCAAGGGCTAGATTCATTAAGCCCAGAAGTTGAAAAAGAAATTCAGAGTGTGAAAAAAGTAAGTGTTGGCGAACCTTTCAACGAAGAACTTTTAGCAGAGGAATTAACCGCAATCCGGGTGATTTTAAGAAACAATGGCTATTTTTATGCAGATTTTCTATCTCCGAGAGTTGTCATCGATACTTTAAAGAAAATCGATTCTGTTTATATTGAGTTTCGAACGGGGAAACCTGTCAGGATTGGTCATATTAATTTCATCGACAGCGTTGGGAACCAAAAAAGAGTAGGCTTTAATGTTAAGTACAACAACTTGGATATTAAGCCCGGAGATTTATTCAGCCAGAAGAAGCTTTTAAGTTCAGAAATTAATTTAAGCTCGCTGGGAACTTTTGAACTTGTTCGTATTGATACTTCGAGTGCATTTCATTCTTTCACCGATTCGACAATTAATCTCGCTGTTCTTTTGAATTATCGAAAACTCCGGGACTACGGAGTTGGGTTATTTACAAACAGAACAACAGCAGAAAAAGCCATCAACATTGGTTTCGAGTTTACAATATCGGACAGGAATATTTTCGGTGGTGCTCAATCGGCGAGTTTTTTCCTGCGAGCCTTTGGAATCGATATAAGTAGGGTTATCTTCGAGCGGAAATCCCTTGAATATGAATTTCAAACAGGAGTGAATTTTCTTCAACCATTGCTTTGGATTATTGGTAATACAAGGGTAGGGCTTTCGAGTTCAATACTTTATTCCCGAAGGAAAGTGTTCAGTTCTTTGCAGCTGAATACATTTACTTTCCCGCTGAAATTTTCCTCGAGGTTGCCTTTGTGGACTTATTTCAATTACATCGATTTCGATTTTTACTTCGAGCGGCAAGTTCCCAAAAATTTTGCGACTGCTTCGCAAAGTTTTTTTGCCAATGCCAACTCCTTCGAGGATTCTTTGCGAATTCAGCAGTCGATAGCAATTTTTGGCAACTTGGATAGATACATTAATACATACCATCCGTTGTTGACAACTTCAATCTTTGGGATTAATTTTACGGGCGATACGCGCGATAATCCCCTGATTCCCCGACGCGGTCGGCTGACCAATTTGAGCTTCGATGGGTACTTCTTCTTTGGTATGGCAAAATATTATCGGTTCAACTTCTCGTCGCGTTGGTTCTGGGATTTGACGAATTTCTTTGTTCTTGGGGCGCGAGTCCAAACGGGCTACATTTACTGGTTCGATAAGAAAAACAGCTTCGTCCCGTTTGAAAGGCACTTTTTCGCTGGTGGTGCCAATAGTGTTCGGGGTTGGGCTTCGCGCCAACTTCGCTACTTCAAGGGTTTTCGGCTCGACACCAGCAGTAGTGCCATTGTGAATAGCTTTTTGCGGGACTTTGTAGGCAACTCGACACTTTTTGAAACTTCGCTCGAGGCTCGTTTTCGGTTTGGCAGACCTTCGTATATTGGTAAAACTTTTGCCGATATACTTGAACTTTTTACCGTAACTTTATTTTTCGATGCGGGAAATGCTTACCAATGGCTGATTCAAAACGAAAAGGGTGACTATTATGTGAAATATACACTGGGCGACTACATTCGTGGCATTGCTTGTGCAACCGGCTTTGGAATTGGGTTTATTACACCTGCTGGACCCTTCTTTCTTGATCTAGGCTTTCCGGTTTACGACCCGAACGGCGAAAAAAGAGCCTTCGCGTCCCCCGTTTTCCACATCCGCCTCGGCTATGCATTTTAAATTGAACCAATAGTTAATAAGCCTCTTGTGTAATCAATTTTAATTCTAACTTATGTTTCTACAATGGTTTTGTAAATTTTCGAAAAACTTATTCCACGATAAAAGGCACAGAATTTACTGTATTCCCCAACTTAGCAACGAACAGATACAAACCAACAGATAGACCTTGGGTATCGAAAATAACTTCTCCTGAATATGGAGTTGATTGATTAATGGATAATCCATTCAACAAGTTTACTTGTTTTCCTGCCAAATCGAAAAGATAAAATTTAAAGTCTTCGATGTAGTATTTGGGGTCAAAATACAACGAAAATTTTGTTTTTCCCTTTGATGGATTTGGGATTGGTTGCGAAATGTAGAAAGGAAATCGGTCAGTTAATATTGTATCTTTTGTCAAATAGGAGTCCTTTTTCAATTTGGCTTTGAATAGTACGGCTTCATTGTGTAGGGTGTCGAATAATAGAAGTGGGAACAAGGTATCGGAATAAAAGCCATTGGGATAAGAAAAGGGACTTAAGCGATGTAAGTCGAAAATTGGGTTAATGTATCGTTCGTCATAGAATTTACCCCATTTAGATATTTCCGGTATATAATCTTGTTTAGTGAAGTAAATATCCGATTGGTTAGTTAAAAAAATTCCGTATGGGGTAGATGTAAAGGTGGAAAGAAATAGAGAGAGGACTAAATAATTTCCTATTTTCCAAAGGTGAGCACCACGAAATAGTATCGAATCAGGAATAAAGAGCTCATAAATTTTACTATAAGTTTTACTATGCAAGTTAATCAAGAAAATATTTACTTTTTCTTTATCCATGTAAAGATTGCTATCAATGGAACTGCCAATTTGTTGTAAATAATCGTAAACAACAAAGATTAAGCTATCGAAAAAGTAAGTAGCAAACAAATTTGATGAGAAGCCGGGTTCAGCAATTTTTAACCCCATCAATAATTTCCAAGTTACAGCAGTATCGGGGGAAACATAAACAAAAAGTGAATCATTGCCCTTTTTATTATTGTTCAATGAATCGGTCTTTTGACTATTTAGGTGCGTAACCAGACCATATAATGTATCCTTTGAAGAATAAAGAGCGTTGAAAACCACATTTGGGTCAGATTCTATTTGTTTTATGATTCTCACTGTATCCTTCTCGAATAAGAGATGATAAAACCGGGGCGGTAAAAATGAAATCCTGTGGTAATGAACATAGGTATTAAATACTCTTGCAAAGAGATAACTAATTGATAGAAACGGAAGATCGAGTCTTGAAAACGTTTTTCCATAATCTTGTGAATATATTATTTGTGGCTGACCGGGTTTTATTGATTGAATAAAAAAGTAAATCAAACCATCGTCTTGCCCAGTAAAAACAACTTGTGAAGGGAGATTAGTGAAATCATTGCTAAAAAATTTTTCGGGGTATTTTGATGATGGTTGCCAAGTTACGCCACCATCGCTGGAATTAATGAAAATTCCATAATCTTCGTAAATAGTTATCCTTTGTGGATTAAAGAAATGGACAACTGAAAATCTGCCAGACATATACGAAACAATACGCCAATTTGTGCCAAAATCTTCGGATAAATATATCAGCTTGTTGTTGCCAACAAGGAGAATTTTTCCGTTTCCCGAAAAGTTAATCGAATTTAGATTCAGTCGCGATATAAAGGGATTTGATGTGTCTTCCCCAAAAACAACAATCTGTTTATTATATATGTCAACTTTCCCAAAAAAGAGTTTATCGTATTCTTGTTTTACCAAAGTGCCACCAGTTCTTGGTTTGCCCAGTTTATTAAAAGCAAAATAAATTGTGGAATCTTTTACAAAAAATACAGAATTGCGAAAATTATAATTTGCGCCAATAAAGTCTTTTTGCAATGTATTAAGATTGTATGAAAAAAGTGAATCGGTGTATGTGAAGAAAATAAGATTCTTTCCATTACTAAACAAACTGCCGAACGACTTACACCAATTGCAAATTTCATATATGTTGTCATTACTGTTAATGTTTTGAAGAGCGTCGAAAGGTACAACTTTGATTTTATTATTATCGATAAGGAAAACAATTTTATTGTCCAAAACTAATGAATTAGATAAAGATAATTTTAGTGTATCGGAATTTGTAATGATTGGTAATTTATCAAGGACATCAAGTTCCAATGAAAGGACAAAAATTGCTTCATTTCCAATAACATACAAATTTCCATTGTAAGCAAAAATATTAAATAACTTTGCAGGTTCAGATAAACGAACAACCTCCCAGTTTAATCCTTTATCGGTGGATTTAATAATAAAGTTTTCAATAGAGATGCCATAAAATATATCTTCGTAAACGATAATTTTAGTAATATTTAATGAATCATTTAAGTTTATCTGTTTCCAATTTTTGCCTTCGTCGAGACTTCTCAGTATTATTCCACCGCTACCATAGACTAAAATAACATTTTGATAAAGTACTGAGCCATTAAAATTCGAGGTAAGTCTTTCAAGTTGAAATTCATTTAGAAGTTGCAACTTCCCAATGGCATTAAATTGGATTAGAAATAATAGCAATAAATGTTTAAGTAAAAAGTATTTGTATTTCATATTTGAACTCCATTGACCTTAAAAATTTAATCACTAAATTAACAAATTTTAATTGAGGGGGCAAATTTCAATAAGAAAAATTTGCCCCCAAATACCATTAAGGACAAGGTGGAGCAAAACATTGTGTTCTCCAATGCTCCATATCAGATTTACCTTCTGGTGGTAATTGTGGCTCTTGGGTTGAACAACCCGGTGTTGTTAGTTGCTCGTATCCTTCTTCTAAGATTAGGATTGTGTTAAGAAAATAATCTTTGCAAATTTTGTACCAATGAATACATTCACTTGTTTCGCCTTCACAATTCCGTAAGATGGTAATCCATTCGTTATAACCATGCCACCCCCATACATTTTCCCAGTATTTGCAGCTCCATTCTTTTACAGCAACAATAATTGGCAGGTCTCCCGAACCACAATCTGGTATATTAGGTGGTATGCAATCAGTTTGGTTGAAAATCGCGTCATGAGCAACTGCATTTCTTATATGGGCAAAGAAACCTGCGGGGTCAGAATTATAGCAAAAATAACAAGTACCAGGGTGTATCGCAACACATTCGATTTTCAGATGTAGAGCAGGTTCAAAAGCATCCCATCTGCAACAATATATTACATGAGCATAACAAGTGACAGTAACTGTTTGGCCTGTTGAATATGTTACTTCGCATTGGTATGGCACGGTAATTTCTTTTTGAATGTAAGGGGAGCTGCAAGAACAATCGGGTTCCTCAGAGTAAGAAGGGACTGCAAAAAGAATTGCAGTAAATATAGTGTTAAATACAAGAAGTATGTAATTTTTCATTTTTTTTTCTCCTTATTTGTTAAACAAAATTTTTTTGTTTTAAAATAAGTTAAGATTAGGAATTTCGAATTATAAAAAAATGGAACATTTGCAATAATTACTTGTTAAGGTGGCGCTCGTGCTGAGTGGTAGGATATTCGTTGAAAAATTGGACTAATTCGGACTTTATTGTCTTGATAACCTCTCTCTCTCTCTCTCTGTGTGTGTTCATACTATGAGATAAAATGCCTCTTTTGATGGCTTGCTTGCATCGTAAAGGTGCAACTAAATTTCGGCACCAAAACAGTAACATAAAACAGTAAAAATTTACAATAACAAATTATGAAAAAAATTTTAAATAACCAAATTTTTTTCAAAAATTTTCTATTTATTCTTTTCAACGATCTCTTGAGGTTCGGGGTGGTTGAGTTTGGCGGTTTTCTTAATTTTGCTTTTTTGAAGTTGCAAAATGAGAATTTTTGTTATTTTTTTTACTCTAACTTTTGGATTAAATCTTTTACAGGCAAGTGATACCGACACACTAGCCATTTCGGCTTTCCCACGAAAAATCCTCGATGAACTAAACTACTACAATATCATTTTGAAGTCGGGGAAAAGCACAAGTTCCAGATACTTTCGGGGATTCGATTCACAGGCTTTGGGCGATTTGTATTCCCGTGACGACTTTGCTTGGCAGAGGATTGAATTTTTCGTTGGCGACAGTTTGGTTTTTGGTGTTTCGAATCAGTCGGATACCAATTTTGTCCTGTTAGTTAAAAAGGAACGATACCAGTGGCACGATACTCTTCGATTTTCGGAATCGAAAGCGACCCGGAAGATTGATTATTCAAAAGTTTACCAAGGCTACAAGTACCTTAATCCAATTAAGATAACGATAAAGACTAATGACAAGAATTTATCGGCTTCGAACTTGGAACATACTTTGTTGATTTTCGAGGGGAAAAAGTTAATAAGTCTCATTCCTGAAATAAGCAAAATTGTTATTGTTCGAGAAGAAATGTTGAATAAAAAAGAAAGAAAATGAAAGGGAAAAAGATTGTAGAATGTGTTCCGAACTTTTCGGAAGGACGGAACGAAAAGGTAATCGAAGAAATTGCAGAAGCAATCAGGCAGACCCCGGGATGTGTTCTTCTTGATGTAGATCCGGGAAAATCGACGAATCGCACGGTCTATACGTTTGTTGGGGAACCTTCGGCAGTTGTGCAAGGGGCTTTGAATGCAGCTCGGGTTGCCCGCAAATTAATCGATATGCGACATCACAAGGGCGAGCATCCTCGGATTGGTGCACTTGATGTGTGCCCATTTGTTCCTGTAGCAAATGTTACAATGGATGAATGTGTAGAGTGTGCAAAAGAATTTGCTCGCCGAGCCAGCGAGGAGCTTGGCATCCCTGTCTACCTTTATGAATTTGCCCAGCCGTTGGAGTATCGGAAGAAACTGTCGCAAATTCGCGAAGGCGAGTACGAAGGTTTAGCCGAAAAGATAAAGAAGCCTGAATGGAAGCCCGATTTCGGTCCAGCAGAATTTATACCCGAGTGGGGAGCGACTGTTGCTGGTGCTCGGAATTTTCTAATCGCTTACAATGTTAATATTTTGGGGACAAAAGAGCAGGCGCACAGAATTGCTTTGAACATTAGGGAAGCAGGACGGGGACCGAACGAGCCCGGGCTTTTCAAGGAAGTTAGGGCAATTGGATGGTGGGTCGAAGAATATAATATGGCCCAAGTTTCGATAAACTTAACAAATTTTAAGGTTACTCCGCCGCATATAGTTTTCGAGGAGATTAAAAGACAGGCAGCGAAGTTGAAAGTCGGTGTCGTTGGCTCCGAACTTGTCGGTTTAATTCCGCTGGAAGCAATTCTGATGGCTGCTGAATATTATATTGAGCGAGAGAATCTTTTTATTTTGGATGAAGACCAAAAGATTAAGTTAGTTGTCGATAGGTTGGGGCTAAATTCAATAGCGCCGTTCGACCCAAAAAAGAAAATCATCGAGTATATGATTAAGGAAGAGCCCAATGAACCTTTGGCTGGGAGCACAGTTCGGGAGTTTATCGAAAAGATATCGGCTCGAACGCCGGCGCCGGGTGGAGGTTCAGCCTCGGCGGCAATTTCGGCTATTGGTACTGCCCTTGGTTGTATGGTTGCACAGCTGACTTATGGCGTTCGGAAGTTTGAGCATCTTACGGATGAACTTCGGAAAGTCATTCCTCCTTTATATCATACCACGCGAGAGTTGATTTCAATGATAGACGCCGATGCAAATGCCTTCAATGAGTATATGGATGCATTACGATTGCCAAAGAACACACCCGAGGAAATCGAAGTGCGGGAAAAAGCAATGCAGGAAGGTTTGAAAAAGGCAATAAATGTTCCATTGACTACAATGCGTATGGCTGATTCTTGTTGGGATGCGATGAAGGCAGTGGCACGAATAGGGAATTTTGCTTCCCGTTCGGACATTGAAGTTGGAGCCAAAGCACTTGAAACGGGAATTTGGGGAGCCTATCGAAATGTGCTAATCAATTTGCCATCAATTACAGATGCTGATTTCGTGGCGAAAGTTAAGACCGAAGCGGAAATGATTTCAAATCGAGCAAAAGAATGTCTGGACGAAATTCTTAAAATAATTGTCCAGCGGACGCAATAACTTTCCGTTATTTCGTAAAAGTCGTCCGTAGTTGTCCGCTGGAATTATTCGGGGAAAATTTTTTGAATAAATTTTTTGAGATGAAAAAATTAAAAATTCACCACTGGATTTTAATTGCGTTTTTGTTGGGTATCGTTGTTGGAATAATCTTCAAGAAAAACGAAAATCGTTTGGTGATTACTTATGGTCAGGAAGACAAACAACGAAGCGAACGCATAACATTTACTGGTTTTGCTCAACTTGTGGTCGAAAATAATCAAATCTACGATACGATTTCATTTAAAGATGTAAGGCAATTGGTAAAGTTTGTCGAGAAGAATACCAAAAAGATACTTCTTGCAAAAATCGATGGGAAAGTTTTACTCAATGTTAAAGAAATCAAGTTTGCCGAAGCCCCGTTGAAATTTCTTTCACCACTTGGCACGCTTTTCCTAAGGCTACTTAGCTTTCTTGCCATTCCGTTAGTTATTTCTTCGATGATAGTTGGTGTTGCCAGTTTGGGCAACATCAAAACGCTTGGAAGGATTGGGTCGAGGACTATTCTGTTCTACATAATTACTACTGGAATTGCTGTTATTATTGGGATTGCTATTGCTATAACAATTAAGCCGGGAGAGAAAATTACGCCCGAGGTCAAGGCACAAATTGAAGAAGTTAGTCAGGAAGTAGTTACAGAAAAATTAAAGGCAAAAGGGCAAATCGACATAGTGGATTTTTTTGTCAATATAGTTCCTGCAAATCCATTCAAAGCCATAAGCAACGGAGAGATGCTTCCAATAATTTTCTTCGCTATATTCGTGGGGATTGGGTTGACGCTGGTAGAGCCATCGAAAAGTCAGATTGTGATTTCTTTTTTCGACACTATTTCGAATGTTTTTATCCGAATGGTCAAAGTTGTGCTATGGTTCGCTCCTTTTGGAGTTTTTGCCTTGATTGCTGTTGCGGTATCGGATTTTGGTGTACCTATACTTTCCACGCTTGGATACTATATGTTCTGTGTTATTTTGGGGCTTGCGTTTCAGTTTTTTGTTGTTTATTCTGTGTTAATTTGGCTATTTGCAAGAATTAATCCGATGATTTTTTATTCTGGGCTTCGCGAAGCATTTATTGTTGCATTCACAACGAGTTCGAGTGCCGCAACTTTGCCGGTTACTTTCCAGTGTGTCGAAGAAAATCTTGGGGTTCCGAACAAAATAGCCAGTTTTGTTTTGCCGCTTGGAGCAACGGTGAATATGAATGGAACCTCGCTATATCAAGCTGTTGCAGCAATTTTTATTGCTCAATTTTATGGGCTCGATTTGAGTTATTCCCAATTGGCAACTATATTGTTAACTTCGATGCTTGCAGCTGTTGGAACAGCTCCGGTTCCCGGTGTTGGTATTATTATGTTGATTATGGTTTTGCAGTCTGTTGGTATTCCTGCTCAAGGAATCGGGCTTATACTTGGTGTCGATAGGATTTTGGATATGCTACGAACGATTCCAAATATCGCTGGCGACGCAGTAGTTAGCTTGATTGTTTGGAAAATGGAAACGAAGAAAAGTAAATAAAAATCAGTAAATTTCGTAATTCATTTTTTTAATAATTCAAATTTTAAAGTGAAAGATATTCAAAAATTAATTCCTTTGCTGAATCCACAACAAATTGTTGGAGAAGTGCATTCCAAAGTTTCTTCGATTTGTTATAATTCACATCTTTGTGAACCTTATTCAATGTTTTTTGCTATTTCGGGAACAAAGACCGATGGACATCTGTTCATTGATAGTGCTATTGATAAGGGAGGCCGTTATTGTGTTTGCGAACGATTGCCCGAAAATCTTCGGCAGGAATGCACTTATATCGTGGTCGAAAATACCCGAGTGGCGCTTGCCGTTGCTTCGAACTTCTGGTTCGGTTATCCGTCGAACGATTTAACTGTTGTTGGTGTAACCGGAACCAATGGCAAAACAACGATTACTTATCTTTTAAAAGCGATAATGGAGGAATTTGGAAAAAAGTCTGCTGTAATTGGAACAATCGGTGCTTTTGCCGAAGGCTACACGAAGAGGCTTTCGAACACAACACCCGAAAGTTATGAGTTGTTCAAAATGTTTTATGAGTTGAAGAAATTGAGTGTTGAGTTTGTAGCTATGGAAGTTTCATCGCATTCTCTTGTGCAGAAAAGAGTATACGGAATTGATTTTGATGGTGCAATTTTTACAAATTTGACGCAAGACCATTTGGATTACCACAAAGATATGGAAGACTATGCTCGAGCCAAAAGTTTGCTTTTCAAGTCGTTGAAATCCGATGCTGTAGTTGTTGCTTTTGCCGATAGTCCTTATTCAGTCGATGTGGTATCGCAAACCCCAGCAAAGAATGTATTTTTTGTTAGTAGAACTCCAAATTACGATGTCCAAATTGTGAACGAAAGGATAGGATTGGATTTTAGCGAGTTTGAACTCGTTTTCAACAAACAGATTGAAGCAAATTCGCATTTGAAATTCCAAACACCTTTGCAGGGAAGGTTTAACATCGAAAACGCTGCCCTTGCGAGTGTTATGGCATTAGCGCTGGGTGTCGATTTTCCAACCATACAAAATGCTTTGAGAAATTTTGCTGGTGTTTCTGGAAGAATGCAAAAAGTAAATTTAAAGAACGGGGCTATTGGTATTGTGGATTATGCACATACGCCCGACGCATTGGAAAAAGCACTGCAAAGCTGCCGAGAACTTTTGGACCAAACTGGCTCGGGTGGTAGGTTGATTGTTGTTTTTGGATGCGGTGGCGAAAGAGACCAAGAGAAAAGACCTTTGATGGGGAAAATAGCTTCCGAAATTGCCGATTATGTTGTTCTTACAAACGATAATCCTCGAAAGGAAAATCCCAGCAAAATTATAAATCAGATTTATTGCGGAATTTCGAACGAAGGTAAAAAGAGAGTAATACAAATTGGTAATCGCGACGAAGCAATCGAGTATGCATATAATCTGAGCAAGCAAGGGGATATAATCCTTGTTGCAGGCAAAGGACACGAAGATTACCAAATCATTGGCGAAGTAAAGTACCATTTTAGCGATGTTGAACAATTGCAAAGATTTGGAGCGTAGGGGAAATGAAGAAGAAAAAATTTACCGAGGAGGAACTTCATCCTAAACATCCTTTAAAAGCATACGACAACAAAGTCTTTATTCATAGCAATGAAGGCAGGATAATTCGTATCATTGCGGAATATCTTTATCCTGAACAACATTTCAAGAAGCATGGAATAAAGAAGACAATCATTTTTTTCGGTTCTGCTCGTGTTCGTCCAAGCGAGGAGTATGAGAAGGAAATCGAGGAACTAAAAGCGAAATTGACCGAGGTATCCGAGCGCGACAAAACACGAATAAAGAATAAAATAAAGGAATTGGAAAGGTTGAAGGAGAGGGTTTCTCCATATTATGACCAAGCATATGAATTGTCGAAGAAAATTGCCCAGTGGAGCCAAAGTTTACCGCCAAAAAATCGCTTTTATATTTGCACGGGCGGAGGACCCGGAATTATGGAGGCTGCGAATCGCGGAGCACACGACGCTGGGATGAAGACCATAGGGCTCAACATCAGTTTGCCCTTTGAACAGGAGCCAAATCCTTATATTTCGCGGGAATTAAATTTTGAATTTCATTATTTCTTTATGCGGAAGTTTTGGCTTGTTTATCCCGCCCAAGCTTTGATAGTTTTTCCCGGTGGCTATGGAACGATTGACGAGATGATGGAAATCTTAACACTTCGTCAGACGGGAAAGATGAAAAAGCCCCGCCTGATAATACTCTATTCCAGCGACTATTGGAAAAAAGTAATTAATTTTGATTATCTTGTTGAAATGGGAATGATTGGTAAAAACGACACAAAAATTTTCAACTTCGCAGATACTCCCGATGAAGCATTTGAGATAATTTTAAGTGAATTAAATACAAAGAAATAATTTTTTGAAAAAATTATTAATTTTGAATGGTTAGTAAAGTATAAAAATGGATTCTCCAATTTTAAGAAAAGCTCCAATTCAAATTTTGAAGGAGAATGGAATCAATTATCTTTATCACATAACCCATAAGAAAAATCTCAAATCAATATTGAGATTCGGTTTGTTATCCCGCAATTTATGTATAGAAAAGGGATTAGCAGTTGAAGAAATTGGGGACACGGAAATTAAAGAGAGAAGAGGAATGACAATGTTACCATATAGCGGTTTGAGATTAAATGATTATGTACCATTATACTTCAATCCAAAAAATGCTATGATGTATAAAGTTTGTAAAAGGTTTAATGCTAATAATTTAGTTGTTCTTGCTTATGATTTAATGGTGATTTTAATTTCTGGAACAATTTTTACTGATGCTAATGCGGCATCAGAGGTTGCAAATTTTTATTATAGAAAATCTGAGCTTGAAAAGTTTGATTGGAAGATTATCCAAAGCAAAGATTGGAGTTTTGGAGGCATAACCTTTCGTGAAATAAAACAGAAGATGATGGCTGAGGTTTTAGTAAAGGAAAGAATACCAAGAAAGTATTTAAAGAAATTAATATGCAATTCATTAGAATCGGTGGAAGATATTAAAAGTTTGGTAAAAGGTAAGGTGGAAATTGAAGTTTCGGAGGGTATGTTTTTCTACTAATTTTAGGAATATAATATGTTAGAAATTAAGAAAGGAAATATATTTCAAACCACTTGTGAAGCATTAGTTAACCCTGTAAATTGTATGGGGGTTATGGGCAAGGGCCTTGCCTATGAATTTCGTCTTCGTTATCCAGATTTATATCAAGAATATAAAAAACAATGTGAAAAAAATCAAATTCAAATTGGAAAGTTGTGGATTTACAAAGCAAAAGACGGAAAAGTAATAGTTAATTTTCCAACTAAATATCATTGGAAATACCCTTCAAAGATTGAATATTTGGAGAAAGGTTTGAAAAACTTTGTTGAAATCTATAAACAAGAAGGAATTACTTCTATTGCTTTCCCGGTTTTGGGCTCCGAAAATGGTAAGATACCATTACAAGTTGCTCTTAATGTTATGAAAATGTATTTACAGAATTTAGATTTAAAAATCGAAATATACATTTTTGATAAGGATTATCCCGATGACTTATTGCCTATTTTTAAAAGCAAGTTTGAATCTATTGGTAAACAAGAACTTTCAAAAGGTCTGGGTCTAACACAAAATAGTATCTATAAGATAAGAGAAACATTAAAGAATGCAAAGAATATTAACAATATAATTGACCAAACTGGGATTAATAGACAAAAATTCGAAAGATTATTTCGGTTTATTATGCAAAGAAGCGAAGGTAATACCCTACTTTCCCCTGAAAAGGAAAAACTTCCATTGTGAACTAATCTAATGCATAATTTTTTGATTTTCTTTTAAGGAGGAAAATTTTTTCATTTGAATAGTTGAAATAACACAAAGGATTTTATTCTTTCTTTTTAAGATATTTTTTGGGGTATTCGAAAAAGCGAAGCTTTCCAGATTGAGTTAAAATGTTTCTCCACGTATCGAATCCAAAATCGATGCAAAGAATACCAGTTGTTGGGATGTTATCGATAAACATATCCGAAAGTTGGTTCCCAAGAGAAGTTATATCGGGATTGTGTCCGATTAAAAACACTGTGTTGTGGTTGTCATCGATATTTGAAAGCAATTTCCTGATTGCAGTGGCTCCCATAGAGTAGATTTCGTCCCTTACCATCACTTTATTTTTGTTGTATTTGAATTCATCAAGGAAGTACTCCAATGTTTGCAAAGCTCGTGTTGCGGGGCTTGTAATAATCAAATCGGGATAAACACCTTTCTCTTTGAGAATTTTAGCCATAAAAGGTGCGTCTCGTTTGCCTCTCTTGTTCAAAGGTCTTTCGATATCGGTCAGGTTTGGGTCTGACCAATCCGATTTAGAATGTCTAATAAGTACAAGTGTTTTCATAGTTATTACTTCTTTTTGATTTTAAACAATTCTCTTTCCAAAGCCATAGAATTTTTGACTTCACTGGCTTTCGATGGTTGTGAAAGTTTAGTGTATGCAGAGACCAAACAATTCTCAATTCGGCTGCGAATCAACTCCCGTCGGTTTTCATCCTCAATTTGTAGCCAAGCTTTTTGTTCGTAATATGTTAGAAGCTTTGAAATCACCGCTTTTGGCCTTTTAAGCGTGTCCCTTTCTGCAGACGAAACAACGCTTTCAAGTCGAGCAAAGACATTGATTTTAATGGTATCTTTCTCGTTATGTGTTTGGTTGAAATGTTCAATTTTTTTAATCAAACTATTTACAACATCCTGATTTGTGAAATCATAAATTTTGTATTTGATTGGAAATGGTGGTCGGATTTTAATCGTAATATCGTTTGGTGAATGAGGGAAGCCAGCAAGATTTAACTTGTCGATGATTTGTTGTACAATGTTAATATTGAGGTTGGTATTGACAAGTGCTAATCCTGCTCGAAGAATCAAATTGCCAGAAATTCCATTGTTAATAAGTGAATAATGCCTAAGAATAGTTTGCCGGATGAACTGTGCTTGATTGTAACATCTTTGATAGTCGTCTCCGCCAAGCCCTTTACGAGAACGAAGCAGTTGTAAGGTAGACTTGGCGTCCTTGTATCCAAGGAACTCGAGAATGCCAATTACTTGGGAAAAACCAACTTCGATGTAGTAGTGAATCTTGTCGATGTGTGCGATTCTTGCCAGCTCTTTTAAGTAAAATTCTCTACCTCTTACGGCGCGAACAACGGTTAATTTATTTTGCCCCGTTGAGTCGTCGAAGCCAGCATCGGCAGGAGTGTCGCGAGGCACAGAAATAATTTCGATTTTTCCGCTGTCAATCAGGATTGAAAGGATATGATTTGCATCTGCATGGTTACTTCTTGTACCTAATCTTGAGTCTAAGCCTACAACAGCAATGTTTATTCGGCGACCGGTGTAACGGGATTGGGTGTCGGCTCCGGCGTTGTTGTCGAACTCAAAATTGTGGTTAGAAGCAAAGTCGTTGTAATCGCTGTATGTTACTTGGTCATCGGTTGAGTCGGGAAGTACAGCTTTTAAGAAATTCGTGTCTTTGAGTTGGTTTTTGGCGTTTTCGGTTTCTGTTGTCAATTGGTTTTCAATTTGTGGTTGCGTTTGTCCCGATGTATTAAAAAATGAAAAGTAAACAAATAATCCAATCGAAGCAAATACAACAAAAAAAAGAACGAACAAAATAATCAATCGTGAAATAAGCTTTTTTCTTTTGTTCGGATTTTTGCCCATTTTTCGGAAATAAAAATGCAACTTAACACATTTTTAACAAATAAAATGAAGGATTTTACCTTTGTGTAATGTTTTTGAATTACTTTTCGAGAAGAAGATTTTTAACTAACTTTCCGATTTCAAGGCAACAGGTTAAGCCGGGAGACTCTATGCCAATTAAATTAATAAAACCGGGAAACCCGTTTTGGGTTTCTTCTTTTATGATAAAATCTGGGTAATTGGAAAATGTTCGAAGTTTTGGTCTAATTCCAGCTTGGTCGGGTAAAAGGTCTTCGAGTTCGAGCCCCGAAAGATACTTTGAAGCAGATTTGTAAAAAGCTTTTGCTTTTTGTTCAGGAACAGAATAATCTTGTTTTCGTTCAGAAAGGTATTCCAAATCGGGACCAAGCTTCAAGTTTCCGTCGAGTTCAACGGTCAAATGAACACCGAGGAACGAGGAATCTTTGGGTGGCACGGGGTAAATCAAATGTTTGGCTAAATGGCTTTTGGAAGGCTTAATGCGGAAATAATGCCCCTTTGCCCATTGCAATGTGTAACCAAGTTCTTCAATATTCAAACCAACAAGCTGGGCAATTGTGTCGCTTTCCAATCCTGCAGAGTTGATAATGAATTTGCTTGTGGTCGAAAAAACTTCTCCACTTTCCGTTTGGGCAAATATTTTGTACAATCCCCCGGAAAATTCAATCCCAACAACGTTGTGTCGAAATGCGAACATACAATTTTTGCTTGTAGCCTCGATGTAAAGCGATTCCATTAGTTTGTGGCTGTCGACAATACCTGTTCGGGGCGACCAAAGCCCAGCCAGTGCTTTAACATTTGGCTCATCTCTTCTGATTTCATCTGCGGACACAAAATAAATTTCGTCAACATTGTTCGATTTAGCATTTTTATAAAGATTTTCGAGGTATGGGATTTCGTTTTCGTCGGTGGCAACGATATATTTCCCAATCTTTTTGTGAGGAATGTTATGACTTTGACACCATTGATAAAGGGAACGATTGCCTTCGACGCAGAGCTTTGCTTTCAGGGTTCCAGGTGGGTAATATATGCCCGAATGAATTACTTCGCTATTTCGGGAAGAAGTTTCTTGTCCAAAAGATTTGTTTCTTTCAATAACCAAGGTAGAAAATGTTTCCGAAAGAAAAGCGGCACAAGCCAGCCCAACAACTCCACTTCCAATAACAATAACATCGAAATCCATTTTAAAATCTGTATCTAAAGCCAAAAATCAAAGAGAGACGATGGTAGTACCAGTCGCCATCGGTTATTAAACTTGATAGGGGATATTTATATTCTAAAACTCCCGAAATGGCAAATCGAGGATGGAAGAAGTATTGATATCCAAACCCAAAATTCAAGTTTGAACGAAGCGTGGAAAGTGATTCAATAGTATTGATGTTTGGTTCTACAAGAGTTTTTTGGTTATTTGAATAGGTGTAATTTGGTGGAGAGATGATATATCGAGAAAATTCTACTGCTCGCGAAAGCGTTAAATCGAATTCTAACCCCCCGTGAATGAAAAATCTATAAGGCAGGTGAAATTCACCGAGAATGGACAGTCCGAGGAAGGAACCAAGAAGGGAAATTTTTCGCCCTTCCGTAAAGGTTGCCAAAGTGCCATCATCCAATCGAATACGAGAGGATATGGTATCGGGGGCTTCTATTTCTCCCATAAAGTTTTCTAAAGTCAAACGGGCTGTAAGACCAAGGTTTTCAGTAAAAAATTTTGTGAAGCTCAGACCAAAAAAACCTGCCAAGCCAGAGGAATTCTGGTATTTACCATAGGATTTAAGATTTCCAGTAGAAGAGAACGAAGGGGAATTAAATGCCAAAGAGAAGAGACCGTAAATTCCAAATTGATAGCCTGGATTGATTTTGCATTCTTTATCCAAGCCAGTTTGAAGCTCGTAGTATGATTTTCCGCGTGCTGCGTCGAATGTGTAGCACAAAGTCCATTCCGAGACATTCATTGCGGCGTCCGAGGCAATAAATTTCAACCTTGAGGAAAGATTTGGGTCTATTGGATTTGCCTTAATCAAAATCTGCGGCGTTCCTTCTTCGATTTTGGGAATTTTAACATCGAAGCCTACATTTTCGATGATAGAAATGCCCCGAAGCCCGGTATCATCTTCACGGTCATCGCGAACGAATAAGTTGTAACCATCGGTCGAAGGTTTTCCGTCGGCTGTTGGGGGAAGAGTATCCTTCGCTGGTTCGTAATCGATGAACGATTGCCCAGCCATAGTTCCGTAGGCATCGAAAGAGTCGCTACCATAGCCAAATCCATAGGAATACATTCCGAAAGGCAAGTCGGCGGAGATAGAATGAGTACCAAACGGAACTTGAATGTATCCAATCGAGTAACGGCTAATACCCATTTGTGTAAAAAGCGTGGAATCTACCGGAAATCCGTCCAATCGAAGGCTTTTAATTGCAATTGTCGGAATAACAACGTTAATCCAATGGCGCCATTGACCATTGACCGGGGTTGCAAAGCGGTAGCTTTTAAGAAATTGCTGAGTTGGGCTAATGAGAAGCATCATTGGGTCGCCGATAGAGTCGCCATCGCGAAAGCCAT
>Ga0207433_10002054_pt1 | contig 41894 bp, 51 predicted proteins | sample YelNatPaOPGAMG01_FD_187559 | JGI IMG/M metagenome (GOLD analysis project Ga0207433, IMG submission 187559) | Hot spring thermophilic microbial communities from Obsidian Pool, Yellowstone National Park, USA - OP-RAMG-01 (SPAdes) (version 3) | ecosystem: Environmental > Aquatic > Thermal springs...
ATACTTATGTGAATAAACTTTTAAACGAGATGTTATCGAAAAGACTGATTTATAGAACTGATGGATGGCCTTATTTTTATCATTGTAAAAAGTAAGTTCTAATTACCTACTTAATCTTTCTAGAGGTTAGTTCTCTTTCCAATTCTTTAAGTGCTACAATTCTTTTAAAAGTCAACCGAAATTTTAGATAGATTGGGAATTTTTTTACTTCGATATTTTATAGAGTCTTCATTTTATATAACCATTTCTTTATTTATAATACTTTTATATGTTAGGATTTTAGAAAATATTTTTATTATTCTCGTCAATTTAAAAATATGGAATTTGAGGATATTCATTTAAATTGGAGAATAGTTTTGCCCTCCAATATTCAAAAAAGTTTACTAAATACCCTCATAAAAATCAAAGGAAAATGTGGTATAGCAGCAAAAAGTTTAGGAATTAGTTGGAGTTCATTTAACAGATATAGAAGATGCGAAGTGTTTCTTACCAAAAAAGTTTTTATATCTCTTTGTGAAAAATTAAATCTTGACCCCAAAGAAGTTTACATTAAATATTCCAACCAATCTGTAAGTTTTTTATACAAGAAAAATATTGATAAAGAGAAGAGACTTAAAGAAATTTTAGCTTATATGAAAAAATGTTTAAAAAAGATGTACTTTCCTTCTGGGAATGAATTACATAAAAAGTTTCGAATCTACACGATGGGCCTAACTCTTAAGAAAATTTATTCATATCTAGGAGTTAATTTCTTATTGCTTCCCAAAAAACCATCTAACTCTAGAGAAGAAATAAAGGGATTATTAATTAATTACCTGAGGGAAGAAGTATCAAGAAACCATTTTCCCTCTAGGAAAGAAATTGAACAGAAATTCCATTTAAAGATAGACGGGTTGTTCAAAGGTATAGAAGATCTTTATAGAAATGCAGGTCTACAATATAAACAAGTTGAGAATCAGGCAATAAAAATTGAAAAAGCGAGAAAATTATTAAAGATTGCACTAAATATTCTGGAAAAAATGAAACTGAAAGTTTTAATTGTTAGAGGACCAAATCAACAAGGCATTGACATAGTTATTGGCAAGCCCGGTAGATATATTGGTGTTGAATTAAAAGCTTATAACAAATTTGAAAAAGTTAAAAAGAAAGATATTTTACAATTAAAAAAATTTAAGATTAGAGAAAAATTGACAAAAGTGTTTCTCTTTACAACAACCAATAGAATTTCTACAGAGATTCCACCATGGGTTGAAGTTTTTACATTTAAAAGACTTAAAAATTACTGCAGTAAAGAAGAAATAAAAATATTAAATGAAATAAGAGAGAAATCTATTCATTTTGAAACAAAAGATAAAGAAGAAAAAAGACAAAGAATTTTAGATTATGTGAAGAAAAATGCTGCTAAAGGGAAATATCTTGGAGCTGATAATATTCTTAATGAATTAGGGATTTATGTTTACACTTATTTTAAAAATATGGATGAAGTTTATGAAAAAGCTGGAATTAAAGTTTCATTAAGACGCTCCAGATATATTAGAAATCCAAAACTAAAAGAAAAAGTAAGAAAGGAACTTTTAAATGAAATACTTCAATTTATACAAAGTAAGACAGCAAAAGGTCATTATCCATCCGGTATTGAGATAGGTAAAGCATTTGGTGTAAAAAATATTTGGAACTATTGGAAAGTAGGAGATTTATATAAAATGTTAAATTTACCGACCTACTTAGAAAGAAAAAGAATTAAATAAAAAATCATTTTTTCAACCCCAATTCTTTATTTAATTCTTCTAAAGCTTTTATCCTTTTCCAAGTTGCTGGATGAGTGGAAAAATATTCACTTATTCGAACTAAGACATTTTTCTTCTCCCATTCCATCGCCTTTTCCAACTCTTTTTCACTTAAGCTTAAATCAGAATATTCTGAAGAAAGTGTTTTTACTTCAACAGCAGCAGAAACAGGGTCTGCAATATAAAAGCTTCTAACAGCAGCATTTTCATTTCTATCTGCAGAAAGACTTAAACCATAAGTTATTTTTGCCAATGCACTTGCAAGCAATCTTGGTTCTGTGTTAATTCCAGAAAACCTGTCAGCATAATATTCTCTCAGTCTTGAAAGAGCAAGAACGAGCAAATTTGAGATGAAATAGACAATGAAAGCAACAAAACCTATCAAAACAGCAGCCCCAGCATCTCTTTTTCTATCCCTTGGAGCAAAAATCAAAAATCTTGCTATGAAATAAGCTATTACAGGTATTGCAGAGACTACAGTCATAACTATCATATCTTTGTGTTTGATATGACCAATTTCATGAGCTACGACAGCTTTAACTTCTTCTTGGCTTAAACTATTTAACAAGCCTTCTGTTACTGTGAGAACAGCTGAGCCAGGAGTTCTACCAAAAACAAAAGCATTAGGTGCACCGACTCTAGCTAAAGCAATTTTTGGAACAGGAACTTTATTTTTTTTACAAAGCTCTTCCACAGTCTTCCAAAGCCAAGGATATTCATTTTTTTCAAGTAGTCTCATGTTTGTGGTCCACCAGATTATGTTTGGTCCTATCAACCATTGTAAGAAAACAAGGAATATAGCTATAATCACTATGATGTAACCAGACACATCAAAGAAATAACCTACAGCTGCCAATAAACCAAAGAGAAACCCAAATAACAAAAGCAAAGTCAAACTCATTGTCAACCAGAGTTTTATTGCCATACTACCACTTTTTCATTAAAATTAAAACCAACACCAAAATTATTATTACTCCTATAGTAAATATAAAAGCTTTTTTACTGCTCCAAAAGCCAATTGGCACAGGACCAATCAACCCAAAGAAACCCCATTCAGTTTTAACATTTTCTTTTGGACCAAAAAATGCTCCTAAAAAAATTAAAAAGATTCCAACAAAAACCAAGAAAACACCAATTAAGACCAAATCCTCTTGCATCTATCTATTTTAATCTATATTGATAAATAAAAAACTATGCGCGCCTTTTTGATAACAACACCAATTGGAGTTTTTGGTATCACAGAAGATAAAAAAATCATACACTTTGAACCTTTTCCAAAAAATCCAGAAAAAATTGCCGAAAAATTAAAACTTGCCGAGAGCGAAATCTTGGATGAAGAGAAAAAAGTTCAAGAAGAGCTGAAGAAAAAAGGATATGAAGAAATTTATTTTTCAATTAAAAAGCCAGGTGTGAAAAATTTTGAATTAAATAGCAAGGCAGAACAATTTGTTAAAGAAAATTTACGCAAATTGGCTTTAGAGAACAATTTTGTTAAAGATCAAGCAGAATTCAACCAAATTTTAACTAAAATTAACATAGAGCTTACTAAAACCAAAATTAAAAAGGCAATAGAAAAAGACAGTGTCGTAATCCAATTAATAAGAATAATTGAAGACATAGATAGAATGACAAATGTTTTGATGGAAAGACTAAGAGAATTTTACAGTCTACATTTTCCAGAAATGGATAGAATTGTACAAGACCATAGGAAATATGCAAAAATAATAGAAAAATATGGTTCAAGAGAAAAAATAGAAGATCCTGAACTTAAACAAATAGCTCAAAAAAGCATGGGAGCAGATTTTGATGAAGAAGAAATAAAGACGATTCAAACAATTGCAGCAAGAATTTTGGAATTTTATAAATTGAGAGACGATTTGTCTGAACAATTAGAAAAAATCTTAAAAGAAGTGGCACCAAACTTTACAGAGCTTGCAGGTCCAATGCTTTCAGCTAAGCTCATAGCTAAATCAGGTGGTCTTGAAAAATTAGCCAAAATGCCTTCAAGTGCAATTCAACTCATGGGAGCAGAAAAAAGTCTTTTCAGATTTTTACACGGTAAAGGGAAATCCCCAAGATTTGGCATCATTTACAATCACCCATTTGTTTTGAATGCACCTGAAAAATTTAAAGGCAAAGTTGCAAGGATACTTGCATCTAAACTTTCAATTGCAGCAAAACTTGATTTTTATTCAAAAGAATACAAAGGTGATAAACTTAAGAAAGAGCTTGAAGAAAAAATCAAGAAAGCTTTATCTTCTAAACCTTAGAACTTTTCTTTCTACTAAGAAATATATTAAAGCACCAATAACACCAAGAATTAAACAAATGGTAAGCCAAACCAACTTATATTTTGTGCTTTTTTTCGACTTTAATATGTCAATCATTGCTGGTACAAAAACCAATAAACTGAGCACACCATAAATTTGCAATATTACAAACCCAAGATTGATTAAATATTCAAATTCAACCATACAATATATTTTCAATTTAAATTATAAAATAAGTGTTTTGTATGAAAGTAAAAAAACATGAAAAATTTGAAGGAGTTTTTTTGATTAACGGAAAACTTGCTACTCTTAACCTTTTACCAGGCGAGACTGTTTATGGGGAAGAGCTTGTTAAGTTTGGTGAAAAAGAATATAGGATTTGGGACTTGTGGAGAAGCAAACCTGCAGCTGCAATCAAAAAAGGAATAAAAGAATTTCCAATCAAAAAAGGAATAAAAATTTTATATCTTGGAATTGCAAGCGGTACTACAGCCAGCCATTTTAGCGATATTGTTGAAAAAGAAGGAATAATCTATGGTGTAGAATTCTCAGAGAGGGTTTTGAGAGAATTGATACCAATTGCCGAAAAAAGGGGAAACATAATTCCAATTCTTGGAGATGCAAGAAAACCAGAAGAATATCGCAACATAGTTATAGAAAAAGTTGATGTTGTTTATTGCGATGTTGCAAGTCCTGATGAGATTGAGCTTTTCATAAGGAATTCTCTAGAATTTCTTAAACCAAAGGGTTATGGCATGATTGCTATTAAATCTAGAAGCATAGATGTGCTTAAAAAACCAGAAGAAATTTACAAGGAAGCAAGGAAAAAATTAGAAAACTTTTTTGAAATTTTAGATTTTGTGAAACTAGACCCATATGATAAAGATCATGGGTTTTTTGTATTGAAATTTAAGTAAGGCTCTAACTTTTTGAAAACCTTTTCCAAAACTTCAAGATCATCTAAACAGTGTTTAACTATTTCTTCTTTTGCTTTTTTATCTCCACGAATTGCTTTTAAATAAAGTTTAAGAACGTCTTTTCCTCCGATTTCTCTGTCTTTTGGTATGCCAAGTACTTTTGAGATATCTGATAAATTGTTTTTGCTAAATAACAAATTTTTCTTAAAAAATTCACAAAGGTCTAAGGAAGGAATTTTTAACAAATTGCTTAAGTCAATATTGTTGATTATGGCTCTAGTTAATATGAAAGGTATGTCAAATTTTGATCCATACCAAGTTACAATTAAATCACAACTTTCCAATTCTTTTTTGAGCCAATTCAAAACTTCTTTTTCATCTTCTAAATTTTCAACAAACCTTACTTCCTTTTTATTATCTTTAATTATCCCAATTGCTACTATTTGTCCAATATCTGCACTTAAGTTGCTACACTCTATATCCAAGAACATTTTCATTCAATCACCTTAAGATAAAATTATCTTAAAAATAAAAAAAGGAGGAGGAAAAATATTAGACAGCCTTTAATGAACCCCAGACCTTTCCACCTGAAATAACATTTGTCCTTATTTTTCTAACTCCCCTATCAATCAAAAATGAAATTTGGATTCTTGCTACTTCTTTCATTCAATCACCTAATGATGGAAACCAAGCTTGTGATAGAGGTCAAGGTTGAATTCATGCAAGCTTTTTTGGGTTTCAATTTCTTTTGCTTTACTTTCAAGAAAACTTCCAAAGCAATCTTTACAAAATATTCTCTTCTGCCCAAACCCATCAATAAATTCAAATGTTCTAAACGAGTTACACCTTAAGCATCTCATGCTCTCTCTTTGAGATATTTAAGCATATAACCTATAGGTATTTTTTCCAGCCTCATTTCCGAAATTTCCGATGAATTTCTGAAAAAAGGAAATCTAAGACTTATTTTATATTAAAATAAGTTTTAAATTACTTTTCTATTCAAAAAAATCCTTTAATTCTTTTAAAATCATTATTTTGAACTTGTTTTCATCTTTTTTATCTATAGTTCCAGCTCCTGCTTCCTTATGCCCACCACCAATTCCCAATTTTCTGAATATGCCACCAACATCAACTTTTCCAATACTATTTCTTCCATGAATTCTTATAACCTTACCCTTATCTTCAAAAACAAAAAACATTTTTTCAGGAATTTCTGTTGATAATTTTGTTATTAAGGCTGAACACACTGCCTTATATTTAGGCTTAATTTTTGATATTAAAACTTCATCATGAACTTCAAGATTTTTTTTAAATTCTTTTTCACATCTTTTTAACTCTTTATCAAACTCTCTTGAAGCAAAGATAATTTCCTTATTTTTGGAAATTTCTTTTAAACTTTTTGAATTAGTAAGGATTTTCAATGTTTTTTCTGGTCCTAAAACTGCTATGGAAGCGGTTAAAAGCATAGCAGCTTTCCCAAATTTACTTTTCCAAACATTTCTTTTATTCTTGATTTTGATCAAATCTCTACAATCATCAATCCCCATATCTCCAACAGTTCCAATAATCGCAATCCATTTTTTTTCTTTAATTATGTTTTCGAACATTTTATAAGCGACATAGCTTGCTGGCTGATAAATTTCTGGATTTTCAAGTCTTGGATTAACTAAAACTATTTTTTCAGAATTCAAATCTTTCCCAGGATGATGGTCAATAATTAACATCTTTTTTTCCAAGCTTACAATATACTTCTCGATTAAATCTATTGGCACATCAACTGTTATAATCACATCAAATCCTTTTAATTTATCTTTTATTTTTTCTACATCACCAAATCTCATTGGAATAGTTTTTTTTATTTTTTTTCCAATTTTTTCAATTGCATCAAGAGCCAAAACAGCAGAAACTATACCGTCTACATCAGTATCATAAACTAAAACAACTCTTTCTTTTTCTTCAATTTTTTTTATGAAATCAATTCCGATTTTGAACAACTCTTCAAGCTTCTTCAGTATCTTCACCTGTAAGTTTTTTTACAGTGTCTTCATCAAGTAGAAGAAGTTGAACAGGCTGTTCTCTAGGTGTAGAAAGATGAAATTCTATCATTGAGACCAAAGTATCGACATGGTGTAAAATTAAGGCTTCAAAATTTCTTGGTGGTGTAGGCCCAGTTTCACCAAAATGTGAGGCAATAATATGAATTACACTTTCTGGAAAACCTCTATGATAAAGCTCTGCAACAGCTAGCATTGAATGATCAAGCAAAATTCCAGTATGTTTTGCTTCATTTCCTTCGATTTTCCATTCAAAAATTTTCATGATGTCGTGCAACAAAGCCCCAGCTATAAGATAATCCATGTTTATTGTTATTCCATAATTTTTTTCAAGATCTTCGGCAGTTTTGATACAAAGTTCAGTTACAGAGACAGTGTGTCTTATTAAATCTCCCCTTTCTACAGTACCATAACCAGCAACATTAAAAGGGGTTCTTACATTTTCAATTTTTTCTCTTGGATATTTTTTAAATTCTTCATGAGAAAGTTCAGGATTTTTTAGAAATTCTACTACTTTTTTCTTTAATTCTCTATCTTTTATTTTTTCTGCAAGTTGAATCAACCTTTCCATTTAATCCCTTTAAATTTAACCAAAGAGCGAACTTAGACCAACAGCTGCTTCTTCAGCCTTCTTGCTTTCCTCTTCTTTCTTGCTTTCCTCTTCTTTCTTTTCTCCAGCTACTGGAGCTGCCACAGCAACAGCGGCTTGTTGAATAACTTCATCAATATTTACACCTTCTAAGCTAGCAACTAAAGCTTTAACTTTGGCTTCATCTACAGCAACGCCTGCTGCCTCTAAGACCTTTTTCACATTTTCTTCTGTTATTGGTTTTTTGGCTTGATGGAGCAACAAAGCTGAATATACATATTCCATTAAGTTACACCTCCCATTTTTTCTATAGCTTTTGCATTATTAAAGGCTTTAATCAATAAAAGTTTTATCGTTTCTTTTGTTGGATAACAAACATTCACAGAAAGGTTAACAGCTTGTTGATGAGCAGAAGCAAGCTTTTCAGGGAATGTTTTAACAAGTTCTAAAACATCTTTTGTATAAAACATACCATTTTCATAAAAACCAAGTACATTCAAAGAAATTGAAATAGGTTTAATATCAAGTTTTCTTAAAGCATTTGCAATTTCTTTTGAAATTTTTTCACCTTTTTTTACAACAGTAACTTCTTTTTTGATGGCAATCTTACCTTCTTCTACACCAGCAGGGATTCCAGCTTTTGTCAATTCACTTATAACAGGACCTGCCAAAAGGCTTGTCGGGCCAGCAGGTACTACTATATCATTCGGAGCAATATCAAACTCTTTTGCATAAGTTTCAAATTTCAAAGAAGTGAGTTTAAGGTAAGATTTGAAGACATTTTCTTTCATAAAAATTATTGCCGGTTGATTTGGAATAATTTTCTCTAATTCTTGAATTCCTTCTTTTTTTATTCCTTTGATAGCAAAAATAATCGTACTTTTTTTGCTTGCTTTTATCAAACCTTCATCTCTTATAACTTTCCTTATTTTTTGTAATTCTCTACTTGGAAACTTGTATAAATCAGCAATTCCTATGACTGGAAATTCTTCTATCATTTTTTTTAACTCTTCCACTTTCTTCAACTTCTCTTCTTTTACCATTTTTACACCTCGATTTTAACAGGCTCCCCCATCGTTAATTTCAACCAAATACTTCTAATATTTTGGATTCCTCTAGGTAGCTTTGCTTGTATGGCTTTCAAAACAGCTTCTACATTTTCAGCAATTTCTTCATCTTTCATGGTTTCTTTACCAACAGCACATTGAATCACGGGAGCATCTTTGATCTTTATTCTTACAGCCTTTTTGTAATCTTTAACGATTTTAGAAACATCACCTGTAATCACTTTTGGCAATTTCCCTCTTGGTCCCATGTATTGACCAAAAGTCTTTCCAACTAAAACCATCATCTTAGGTTCTGCAAAAAAGAAATCAGTGTTTTTAACTAACCTTCTTGCTTCTCTTTTATTTTTAGAATATTTTTCTATATCAGCACTTGTTAACACTTCACAATCAATATCTTTAATAGTGTCAGAGAAAACAACAATCTTTGCATCTTCTCCTCTTCCATTTGGCAGAATGATATCTTCTGTGAATTTATTTTCCGGTTTTTTCACATCAAATTCTTTTAAAGAAATTATAAGGTCAAAAGTTTGAGAAAAATTCCTTTTCTTAGATTTCTTTCTTACTTCTTCAATTGCTTTCAAAATTTTTTCTTTCATTCAAAACCCTCCTGCCTAAGCAGTCAAGCGGGTTATTTCTCACTTTATTTTTAAGATTTAAAAAGATTATCGTATTTGCCTTCATCAATTTCTTTTAGAACTTCTTTTGGTTTTTTCCCTTCAACAGTCACAGGCATACTGACAGCAGTTCCAAGAACTATCTTAACAGCAGATTTTAGGTCTTTTGCTAGCATGTCTTTCATTTTCATTTTTGCAATTTTTACACATTGTTCCATAGTTAAGTTTCCTATGATTGTAACCTCTTTCTTTTCACTTGTAGCTGGAGTAGCAGCTCCTGCTTGAGTTCCAGCTTCCTTCTTTTCCTTCTTTTTTATTCCCAACTCTTTTTTTATAAGACTTGATACAGGAGGAAGACCAACTTCAATATCATATTCTTTACTTTTTTTATCAATTACAATTTTCACAGGAACTTGCAACCCTTCATATTCTTTCGTCATTTCATTGATTTTTTTGAAAATCTCACCAATATTCAGTTTATAGGCACTGAACTTAGGGGCAGTTGTTGGTCCAGGCGCCGCCTTTCCCCCTTCTATCAAAATTTCAATAACTTCTTTCTCTGCCATTCACTTTCCCGCCTTTTCTAAAAGTTTTACAAACTCAACACTTACAGTTATTGGTATTGGTACAACAGCCTCTATAAGCTCAATTGTAACTTCTCTTTTCACTTTATCATATCTAGTAACTTTCCCTTTTTCATCTTTAAAAGGTCCACCTATTATTTCGACAATGTCTCCAACATTCAATTCCACTTCAACAGTTTTTGGTTGTAAAAATCTTTGAACTTCTTTAAATTCAACAGGTCTTTTTATCAAACCTCTAACATGTGGAACCATTTGAATAGCTCTTTCTATGTCTTTAATATCACCTTCAACAAAAACATAGCCTTTTATCTCTTCAGGATGGAACAAGCTTTGAATGTTCAAATTTTCAGTTTTTGCCTTTGCAGCTACAGCCTCCATCACTACGTTTTCCCTTCCAACAACAGTTTTAATACTGTAAATCAACTCAACCACCTACAACCCAAGTAGCATTGAAATAAGATAAAAAGCAAATCCAATAATACCAAGAATTGCAACTCCAATAACACAAATCTTAAAAGTTTCCCAAAATTTTTCTTTACTTGGTTTTTTGTTTAACTTGATAACACGTATGTAATCTTTAATTTTTTCTTTTATGTTCAGCTTCATAGAAACACCAATTCACTCTACAAAATCAATTCCCAAAATTTTTTCTATATCCTTTCTTTCTTCTTTTGTCCATTTTTTAGTAGGACCAAAAATTTGTGGTGATTTCACCCCAGTTATCACAAGCATAGCTCTTAAAGTATCTCCTAATTCTTTTGCTATTTGTGCACCCCAAATTATCTTTGCATCCGGTGAAAGTTTAGTTGAAACAGCTTCAACAATCTGTTGAGCTTCCCTTATTGTTACGTCTGGTCCACCAATTACATTTATCAGTGCACCAGTAGCACCATTAACATCAACTGTGATCAAAGGATTACTTAAAGCTCTCTCTACAGCTTCTATTGCTCTATTTTCAGTGTCACTTTCACCCATCCCAATCATAGCAAGACCACCATTCTTCATTATGCTTCTTACATCAGCAAAATCTAAATTCACCAATCCGGGCTTGGTTACAAGCTCCGCAATACCCTTAACAGCATTAACCAAAACTTCATCACAGATTTTGAAAGCTGTTGCCAAAGAAACATCAGGAACAACTTCCAAAAGTTTATCATTCGGTATAACTATCATTGTATCAACATGATCTTCTAAATTTTCTAAACCTTCTCTTGCATTTGCCATTCTTTGTTTTCCTTCCATACTGAAAGGCAAGGTAACAACTGCTATGGTCAAAATTCCAAGTTTTTGGGCAATTTCAGCAACCACAGGTAAACTTCCGGTTCCAGTGCCTCCACCCAAACCACAAGTCAAGAAAACCATGTCAGCTCCTTGCAAAGCTTTCTTTATATCTTCTTTACTTTCTCTTGCAGCCTCCATTCCAACTTTTGGATCACCACCTGCACCTAAACCAGAAGTAAGCTCCCTTCCAATCAAAATTTTTTTGTCAGCATCAGTGTAAAGCAAATCTTGGGCATCAGTATTTATAGCAATAGTTTCAGCACCTACAATTCCGACCTGCATGAGCCTTGTTATTGTATTGTTGCCAGCACCCCCTGCCCCAACAACCTTTATTTGAGTCTTTCGACTTTCCAAAATTGTCCTGAGCTCTTCATCAACTTCTTTTGCTCTTTCAGAAGGTTTTTCAATAAACTGTCTTACTCCCATTTTTGTTCCCTTTTAATAATTCAAAAATTAAAAATAAATTCTTATTTAGATTTCTTAAAAACATCCACAAATTTAACAGTTTCTATTCCTTCAATCCATTTGATTATTTGTGAAGCTATCGCAGCTTTTATTCTCCCTTCAATTTCAGTCTTCGCCTCAATCTCTACTTCCTTTTCTCCAATTTTAATACCAACATCTTCTAAACTAGTGAAATAATTGACAATTGCTTTAACTTTCTCTTCCTTATCTTCAATTTTCTTCACTATTTCAATTTCATATTCCAAAGTCTTTCCAGCCAATGGATGGTTAAAATCAACTTTAACACGCCCACCATCAACACTTATTACTTTTCCTCTTAAATTGTTGACCATTACGTAAGACCCAGGAATTACATCCACGTCTTGCTCTTTAAACCTGGCTTCAGGTATCAATCTCACAAGCTCTTCATTCCTTTCACCAAAAGCCTTTCCAGGTGGGATTGAAACCTTCTTCTTTTCTCCAACATTCATTTCTTTGATTGCATCATTTAGGCCGGCAATAGTAAAACCAGCATCGATAATTATTGGCAGAGGACCATACTTTATTCTTTCATCAAAAATTCCCTCTTTTTTTGCTACATCTTCTTTGGTTGTATCAAAAACTTCTCCACTATCACTAACTTTTGCTGTATATTCTATGTAAACAAAATCTCCAGATTTCATTTCACCATCTTCTTTTCATAACAAATTTTGCAGAAAGGTGTGCCTTCAACCACACAGTTTGGGCAAACCAAAGCTCCACAACCATGACACTTGAATAAAGCAATCGAATACTTTTTACAAACTGCACAGAAACCACCAACAACGATTTAAACCACCTATTCTATAACTGGAGATTTTGATTTAAAAACATTTAAAAATTAATTTTAAGCCTATACTTTTTCATCTTTCTGTATGAGTCTAGAATCCAATATCCTTTCAACTTCATATTGCAGGGGGTGGGATTCGAACCCACGAAGGGACTAACCCAGCAGGTTCCTTCTTTCATCTTAACTCAAAGCTTAAGGGTTAGTATGCATCTTAAGCATCGCCGAGTGCTTAAAGCACTCTCTGCCGCCTTTTCCGCTTGGCTACCCCTGCCTAATTTTAAAATTTGATTTAAGAATTTATTTTAGTTTACTTAAGCCTTTCTGAAATTCTTTCATTTTATTTTCTAAAATTTCAGCAGCACTAATCACAATTTCTTCAGGACTAAGACCAGAAACAGATTCAACATTAAAAACAAATTTATCTCCATCATAATTGTACCCAACAATAGCAGCTTGCCATTTTGCATGTTCTTTTCCCAAACCAAGCTGGGCTATTGCTTCAAATTGTAATTCTTCATCTTCAAAAAGTTCAACTATAGGAATTTTTCCAAAAACAGGTTTAACATCTTTAGCCTTACTCTTCAAATCTTCAGCATAAACAACTTTTGGTCCTTTTTCTTTCAAAATAAGCTCGACTTGACATCTGCTACACCCTTTACCCCCACACTTACATTCAGAAGGCAAATTGTAAGCCTTTTTATCAAAAGTCAAAGGAATTTGCCCAAGCCTATTTGCCAAAATTTCATCTGGCAAAACAGAATCATTCTTTTTGAAATCAACCCATTCTATTGCCATTGTTGGTACTTCACCAATCATTATCCTTCTCAAGGCATTTGCAAAGCCAGGAGAAATTCCTTCTACAGCAAAACTCAATTCCATACCATCTTTCTTTAAAATTTTTATTTTCATTTTACCACCTTAATCATTTGATTTTCTAAAATTTAAACTCTTCTCCCTCTTCTTCCACCTTTAGGCCTCATGTAACCTGTAATAATTGGAGTCACATCTTCTATCATTCCAATTTTTAAACCAGCTCTTGCCAATGCTCTTATTGCAGGTTGTGCTCCTTGACCAGGAGCTTTTGATTTAGCTCCTCCAGCACCTCTAACTCTTATGTGAACACCAACAATTCCTTTAGCCAGAGCGACTTCTGCTGCTTTCTTTGCTGCAAGCATTGCAGGAAAAGGCATCCCTCCTTCCCTATCTTTATCAGTCATCATTCCAGAAGAATACCTTGCTATAGTTTCTGCTCCAGTCAAATCTGTAATATGAACAATTGTGTTGTTTGATGTGGAAAGAATATGGGCAACTCCCCACTTTTCTTTCTTTTCTTCCTTCATTTCTTCACCACTTCTATCTTATCTTCTTCCTCTTTTGGCACAATATAGCTTGGATAATTGATTTTTCTACCATTTATTTTAACATGTCCATGAACTATTAATTGTCTTGCATGTCTAATTGAATTTGCAAGCCCTTTTCTATAAACTATAGTTTGAAGTCTTCTTTCTAAAATATCTTCAACTGTCAAAGCAAGAACATCATCCAATGCACTACCTTCTTTTAAAACACCAATTTTCTTTAACTTTTCTATCAAAATCTTTTCTTTCTCCCTATCCTTCTTTGCAGCTAGCTCTCTTGCCATTCTTCTATATTTTCTCAAAATTGCTTCAGCCCTCCACAATTCCCCCTTCTTTTTAAGTCCAAATTTTTTCAATATTTCTTTCTCTTTTTCAAGTCTTGCTTTATCCCAAGGTCTTTTTGGCTTTTCATATTTTTTTCTAGATCTTTTCATCTAATCACTTCTTTTCAGCTTTTGCTTTTTCTTGTGCAACTCTTACAGCCTTTTTAACAACTCCAACTACTCTTCCCTTCCTGAAAGAGCTTCTTGTCCTTTGTCCACGAACAGGCAGACCAAGCATATGTCTTACTCCTTTATAAGTCTTTAAGTCTATCATCTTCTGAATGTCAAATTTCTTTGCTATTTCTAAATCAGCCCCAACCAAATGCAAATCAGCTCCTGTTTCAGGTTCTCTTCTTCTGTTTAAAAGCCAAGCAGGTATACCATATTTTGTTGGTTCTTTAATCACAGCCTCAAGTTTTGCTATATTTCCTTCGCTTAATAAACCAAGCTTCATATTTGGATCAAGCCCAGCTGCAAGACAAACAGCTTTGCTCATTGCATGACTTATACCTTTTATTCCTAAAAGAGCATTTTTCAAAGGTTTTTCACCATTAAGGTCGGTATTCATTACTCTGACAACTAACTTAGTCTCTTCTTTCTTAACAACAGGCTTTTTTTCAGCCTCTTTTTTTGGCTTTTCAGCCTCTTCTTCTTCAGCTCTTACTTTTGTTACTCCCATATATAACCACTATAACAATTAATTCATATTCTTAAATTTTTAAATGGACCGGCCGGGATTTGAACCCGGAGCCTCTTCATAGCAGCTATCCTCATGCCTTTCCCATAATTAAGGAAGCGATCTACCATTGATCTACCGGCCCATTATTTCTTTTTTCTAGCCCATTTCAACTTTTTAGCTTCTCTTCCCATCATGAAATTTTTCTCACATTTCGAACTACAAAAATAAAATATTTCTCCATTTGATTTTACAAACATTTTTCCTCGACTTTCAACGACATTTCCTCCACAAAAAGAACATTTCATAGAATCACCTTTCAACTAGCTTTGCTGCTGTTTCCATTTCAGTTTCCCTCAACATCAAAATATCACCAACTCTTACTGGTCCCAAAACATTCCTTGTCAATATCTTTCCTTTGTCTGGTCCTTCTAAAACTTTACATCTAACTTGCATCACACCACGAGTACCACTTCTTCCCAATAATTGCAAAACTTCGGCAGGAAAAGATTTTTCAAGCATCCAATCACTTTTGCAAAGCTTCTAATTTCTCTATGATTTCTTTCAAAGATTCTTTTGCTTCTCCTGGTTCTACGATGCATGCAGCAGCACAAGCAACATCTATACCGACAGCCCTTCCAAGCTCTTGTTTACTTGAAACATAGCCATAAGGAATTTTCTTTTCATCACAAAGTACTGGCAGATGCATCACTATTTCCTCAGGTTCCACATCTTCAGCTATAACAACTAGCTTTGCTATTCCTCTCTCTACAGCCTTTGTGGTTTCATTCATACCTTTCTTAATTTTTCCGCTATTTCTTGCAATTTCTAGAGTTTGTAATATTTTTGTCTTCAAATCTTTTGGCAATTCGAACTTTACATAGGCTTTTGTCATCATTTCACCTTATAACTTTATTTGTGAGTGTAATATAAAATTATATCTTTATATTCTTTATCTACTCTGGCAAAGCCAACCCTTGGCATTTGTATGATTTCATCCTTTTTAAGTTTTTTCATTTCAGGTTCACCAATTGCTTTAATAATTTTACCATTTGGCATTACAATTTTGATTTTTAAATTTGGTTCAGAACACCAATGAATTTTTTGGATATCTAAAGAGATTTCTCTAGATATAAATCTTGGTTTAGAACCAATTTTTATGGCTGCAAGGTACATCAAACCAACTTCTTTATCCTTATATTTTTTATAATCTTCTTTTTCAATCCAAATCTTTTTCATGTTAACAGGAATTTTCCTTTGGCCCCTTTCAGGAAAATCTGGATGTAAATTGATTTTCACTTCTTTAATTTCAGGGGCATTTCCCAAAGAAATTTTTACAGGATTTAAAACAACCATATACCTGTTTGCCAAGGCATCAATAATCTTTCTATTTTCAGCTTCAAGTATTTCCCAAGTTATAATACCTTCAGCTTTTGATACCCCAGTCAATAAAATGAAATTTTTTACAGCTTCTGGAACAAATCCCCTCCTTTTAAGAGCTATAAGCGTGGTAAGTCTTGGATCATCCCACCCAAGCAATTTTCCTTTTTTAATCATTTCTCGAATTATTCTACCGGAAGTCGGTACTCCTTTTAAGTTAAGTCTACCAAACTCAATCGTTTGTGATGGTTTAAACCCAAACAATTTTTGAATATATTGTTGTAATTCTTTCCTTATTTCAAACTCTTTGCTTCTTAATCTATGTGTTACACCTTCCCACCCATCCATCATAGCAGTCCCAAAATCATAAGTTGGCCAAACACGATATTTTTTTCCAGTTCTTGGATGAGAAATTTCAACAATTCTCATTATGATTGGATCTCTCATAGTAGCATTAACATGTTTCATGTCAATTTTAAGTCTAACAACAGCTTTGCCCTCTTTAAATTCATTTTTCATTTTTTCCCATAGTTCTAGGTTTTCTTTCACAGTTTGTAGTCTATGTTTGCATTCTTTTCCAGAAGCTCTATTCTTTCTTATAGTTTCTAGCTTACACAAACAAACATAAGCCTTACCTTCAGATATCAATTTTTCGACAGCTTCATAAAAATTTTTCATGTGGTCAGAAGAATAATCTAATTTATCCCATTCTATTCCAAGCCACTTTAAACCTTCAATTACTGCATCATAATATTCTTTTTTTACCATTTCCGGGTTCGTGTCCTCAAATCTCAAAATGAATTTGCCACCATATTTTTTTGCATACAGGAAATTTAAAAGAGCAGCTTTTGCATGTCCTATGTGGGGATACTTGCTTGGTTCAGGTGGAAAAGCTGTCACAACCTTTCCAAATTCAACATCAGGAAGTTCAGGCAATTCAAATTTCCCTACAGTTTTCCTTTCAATTTTTATACCTAGTTCATCTAACTTCTTTTTTTGTTCTTCTAAAGGCAAAGAATTTACTTCTTCAACTACTTCTTTTACTTCTTCAACTACTTCTTTTATCTTAGCTTTAAGTTCAGGTTTTTCCGCAACAATTTTTTTAACAACTGCTTGAATTTCTGCTTTTCCGTCATGTTCAACAGCATTAATTAAAGCATGCTTAAAAGCCAATTCTTTCATATTTATTCAATTTTCAATTAGAATTTAATAAATTATAATAGAGGCATATCCAACTACAGAACTAATTTCTCCAGTAACATCACCAGATGTAGCATATTTAAGGAGTTCTGCCTTTTTTGCTCCAAGCTCTTTTGCAGCAACAATTGTCGAAGCAATTCCACCAAAACCACAAACGCTTGCATTTTTTTCTGCAATTTTTTCAAAAAATCCTTTTTCATCTAATTTTTTGATTTCTTCTATTAGACTTAAATCCACCTTTTTTGCCATTTTTTGTGGCACATAATGTGAAAAATCTGAGCTAGCCAATATTATCCATTTTTCTTTCTCTTTTTTAATTACATTTGCAATAGCTTTTCCAACCAATCTACAATCTTCCAAAAGAAGATCGTCTGCAAACTCATTCAATATAACAATAGGCACAAACTTGAAATTTCCATCATACCTATACTGCAAGAAAGGAAGTTGAACTTCAATTGAATGTTCATGTTGATGGGCCATGACATCATGCTCAACAATTTTACATTCTTTTAAAATTTTTTCAGCAACTTCATCTTGTATTGCTACTTCTCCAAAAGGAGTTTTCCACAAACCACTCTTCATCAAAGAAAATTGTGGCCCTATACCAGTATGGTTTGGCCCAAAAATAATGTAATTTGCCTTTTCTATTCTTGAATAAACCCATGCAGCTACAGGGCCAGAATAAATATAACCAGCATGGGGAACAATAGCTGCAATAAAATCTTGTTTTTTAAAGCCTTTAGGTCCAAGTCTATGAGAAAAAGATTCAGAAATCTGTTTTTTAAGAGTTTCAGCATCATAACTGTAAAAAGTTCCAGCTGCTGCAGGTTGTCTAATTGATATCATAATCAAGAAATTATTGGTTTTATTAAAATTTAATTATTTTCAGCTTTATGATTTCTTTAAAATATGTTTTTAGAAAAAAACTTTAAAGCATAAATATTAATAAAAAATATATTTTTTTCAGAGTGTGAAACAGATTATGAAAGAAAAATCAATTCTTGCCCTTTTCTTGAGACCAAAACCAGTTAAATTGCTCGTCAATTTAAGAAATGAACCAAAATATGCTACTATTTTATCAAAAGAAGTTGACTTAACTTATTCTCACACTGTTAAACTTTTAGATCAATTCAAAAATTTTGGTCTTGTTGATTTTGAAAAAAAGGGAAGAATTAAAGTTGTAAAACTTACTGATACAGGAGAAGATATTGCAAAAATATTTGATACCATTTTTAGTAAGCTTTCTAAACTTAGGCCAGTAGAGAAAAAGTGAAATTTACAAATCATCTAAAGGACTCTTAATTTTTTTCAATTCTTCTTTTGAAATATGAGTGTAAACTTGAGTCGTGTTTAAAGAAGCATGTCCCAATAACTCTTGAATTTTTCTTATGTTTTCTCCTGCTTCTAGCAAGTGAGTTGCAAATGAATGCCTAAAAGTATGTGGACTTACCTTTTTATTTATATTAGCTTTCTTTGTAGCTATTGTAACTATTTTCTCTATAGTTCTGGGGGAAAGTCTTCCTTTTTTCCCACTAAAAACATAATCGTCAGGATTTTTTCCTTCTACCAACTTTTTCAATTCTTCTACCAACTTTTCGGAAATTATGAACATCCTGTCTTTTTCTCCTTTACCTGTCCTCACCCATCCAATCCTTTCATTCAACTCCAAATCTTTAACTTTTAAATTTATCAGTTCACTTAATCTTAAGCCTGAAGAATATAACATCATCACAATAAGTCTGTGTTTTTCATTTTCTATAGAATCAATGATTTTTTTTACCTCTTCTTTAGTCAAAACAGTTGGAAGCTTTTTTGGAACTTTTGGCGATTTGAAGTTTACTATACCTTTTTTCAAAACTTCATCGTAAAAAAATTTTAAAGCAGCCTTTATCAAAACTATTGATTTTGCTGAAGTTCCTTCCTCCATCTTCTTTGCTATGAAGGTTTTTATATCATCTTCATTTACTTCTTCAGGATTCTTTTTTATGAACTCTAAGAATTTTTGATTGTAAAACAAATACATTTTAAGAGTTCTTTCAGAGAAACCTCTAAGCTTAAGCTCATTTTCCAACTTTTGGAGAACTTCCATGATTATATTATTGAAATCATTCCGCATAAATTTCAATGCTAAAATTATTTAACCTTGTTTGACAAAATTAAGAAACAATGAACATCTTAATTGAAAAGCTTAAGTCCACACCAATTCAAGAACAAAGAACAGAAATTGTTGAAAGAAAAGGTCTAGGTCATCCAGACTTTATTTGTGATTCTATAGTTGACAAGATTTCTGTTGCTTTGAGTAAAGAGTACTTGAAAAGATTTGGAAGAATTCTTCACCACAACATAGACAAAGCACTACTTGCAGCAGGTGAAGCAGAAAATAAGTTTGGTGGGGGCAAAGTGGTCAAACCAATGAAGCTTATAATAGGAGACAGAGCAACATATCTTGTTGGTAACGAAGAGATTGATGTAAGTTCAATTGCTATAAAAACAGCAAAAGAATGGTTAAAAGAAAATTTAAGGTTTGTCGATGCGGAAAAACATTTAGAATATCAAATCGAGCTTAAGCATGCTTCTGCAGCCTTAGCAGAAATTTTTAAGAAAAAAGATGAAATTCTTGGAGCCAATGATACCTCTGCTGTTGTTGGTTATGCTCCCTTAACACAAACAGAGAAAATTGTCCTTGAAACAGAAAGATTTCTCAATTCAAAAGAATTCAAGAAAAGACATCCAGAGTCAGGAGAAGATATTAAAGTTATGGGATTGAGAGTTAACAATACTATAGATTTAACAATAGCTATGGCTTTTGTTGATAGGTTTATTGATTCAGAAGATGTCTACTTCAAAAGAAAAGAGGAAATTTTGGAAGAAGTAATACACTTCGTCAAAGAAAATACAGAGCTTAAGCTCAACGGTGTTAAAATAAATACTTTAGATGAAAGAGGCAAAGGTGAAAGCGGCTTGTTTTTAACCACAACTGGAACTTGTGCTGAATCTGCTGACTCTGGTCAAGTTGGAAGAGGTAATAGAGTCAACGGTGTTATTTCTTTGAATAGACCTGCTGGAAATGAAGCCGGTCCAGGAAAAAATCCAGTAAGTCATGTAGGTAAGATTTACAATTTACTGAGCCATGATATAGCAAAAGAAATTTTTTCTAAAGTAGATGGGCTTAAAGAAGTTTATGTCTGGCTTTTAAGTGAGATAGGAAGGCCGATAAATGATCCAAAAGTTGCAATAGTTCAATTCATTCCAAAGAATGAAGATAATATGAGTAAGATACAGAAAGAAATTGATGAAATAGTTCAAGAAAGGATGGCAAACATTCAAGTCTTCTGCAAGCTATTGGCTGAAGGAAAACTTTCTGTGTGTTAATTTTATTAATCCTGAAGCATATGTAAAACTTAAAGTTTTTATGGATCAAATTCTATAAAATTTAAGTCGTACAATTTTTAATCATTCAGGTGTACAAAATGATAAAGCGTGTGTATACATTTGAAGAGGCTGATTTCAAGAATGTAAAGTTATTTGGTGGTAAAGGTACTGGTCTTGCCATGATGGCTCATCTTGGATTACCAGTACCTCCTGGTGTTATAATAACTACTGATGTATGCAGGGAATATTATTCCAATGGAAGACAATTGCCAAAAGGATTGATGAATGAAGTAAAAGAGGGTATAAAGTATATTGAATCTAAAACTGGGCGAAATTTTGGGAATCCTGACAATCCATTACTTGTTTCTGTGCGTTCTGGTGCACCAGTATCAATGCCAGGCATGATGGACACCATATTAAATCTCGGTATTAATGACAAAACTGTTAAAGGATTAGCTAAACAATTAGGTAGTGAAAGAGCTGCATATGATGCCTATAGGCGTTTTCTTCAAATGTATGGTAAAATTGTGCTAGGTATTGATGAAAAAATATTCAATGATTGTTTTGAAGAAGTAAAGAGAAGGTATAATGCAAAATATGATGCGGATTTAGATACAGATGCGTTAAAAGAGATTGTAGAAAGATTTAAAGATATTATAATAAAAGAAAAAGGTGATAAATGGACAGATGACCCATGGAAGCAATTAGAATTAGCAATAGCTGCAGTTTTCGACTCATGGGAAAGCCCAAGAGCAGTATTCTACAGAAAAGTTAACAATATAACACCAGACATAGCTGATGGAAGTTCTGTTAATATTGTAGCAATGGTTTTTGGTAATGCTGGTTATGATTCAGCGACTGGTGTTGTATTTAGTAGAAATCCAGCAACTGGTGAAAATGAACTTTATGGTGAATATTTACCATTAGCCCAAGGTGAAGATGTTGTTGCCGGTATAAGAACTCCTAGACCAATTAAAGAACTTAAAGAAACAATGCCTGAAGCTTATAATCAACTTCATGGAGGAGCTAAAAAACTTGAAAGATTCAAGAAAGAAATACAAGATATTGAATTTACTATTGAACATGGCAAACTTTATTTCTTACAAACACGCAATGGCAAACTTGGTCCAATAGCTATGGTTAAAACTTCAGTTGATATGTACAAAGAAGGTCTTCTTACTAAAGAAGAAGCAGTTCTTAGAGTTAAATCTGAACACATACAACAATTACTTTATCCAAGAATTAATCCTAAAGTAAAAACAGTAGCAATAGCACAAGGTCTGGCATCATCACCTGGCGCAGTATCAGGCATGGTGGTATTTGATGCAGATTCTGCAGTAGAATGGGCTACAAAAGGTAAACAAGTGATATTAGTTAGAGAAGAAACAAAACCAGATGATGTTCATGGAATGTACGCATCAGTAGGTATACTCACAAGCAGAGGCGGTATGACAAGTCATGCGGCTGTAGTAGCTAGAGCAATAGGAAAACCATGTGTTGTGGGATGTGAAGGAATACAAGTCAATTACGAACATAAATTATTCAAAGTAAAAGGTTTTGATGTTGTGGTGAAAGAGGGCGATTGGATCACTATAGATGGTTTTACTGGTAATGTATATTTAGGGCAAATTGAAACAATTCCACCTGAACCAATAAAAGAGTTTTATGAATTATTAGAGTGGGCTAATGAGCTTAAACGTTTAGGCGTATGGGCAAATGCTGATCAACCAGATGATGCTAAAATTGCTAGAAAGTTTGGTGCTGAGGGAATTGGTCTACTTAGAACTGAGAGAATGTTTAGAAAGCCTGAAAGATTGGCAATCTTTAGAAAAGTAATATTAAGTGATAATCCTGATGAAAGAAGAACAGGTATAAAAGAACTAATCCCACTAATGAAAAAAGACTTCTTAGAAATATTCGAAATAATGGAAGGTTTGCCTGTTATAGTAAGACTTTTTGATCCTCCAATTCATGAATTTCTTCCAAGCGAGGAAGAATTGATAAATCAAATTGCAGAATTAAAGGCTAAAGGTGATGATAAAGAGAAGATTGCTGAATTGGAAAGAGAACTTAGAAAAATCAGATTATTCAAAGAAGCAAATCCAATGATGGGTCACAGAGGAGTAAGATTAGGCATTACTCATCCAGAGATTTATGAAGCACAAGTTAACGCAATTCTAAGTGCTGCTGCTGAACTTATTAAAAATGGTAAGGATATATTGGTTGAGATAATGATACCACAAGTTGCAACTGCAACAGAGCTTGCATATGTTAAAGAAAAGATTATTAATCCCATAACAAAACAAGTTGAGGCCCAATATGGCATCAAGATTCCATTCAAATATGGAACTATGATTGAGGTTGTTAGAGCATGTTTGACTGCTGATGAAATTGCAAATGTTGCTGATTTCTTCAGTTTTGGAACAAATGATTTAACTCAAGGAGTATTTAGCTTTAGCAGAGATGATGTAGAAAATAAATTTATGTCAAAATATCTAGAATTGAAAATACTCAATCATGATCCGTTTGAGAATATAGATGTAAATGGTGTAGGTAAATTGGTAGAAAATGCCGTAAAATTGGCTAGAAGTGTAAAGCCTAACTTGGAGATCGGTATTTGTGGTGAACATGGTGGTGATCCCAAAAGCATTGAATTCTTCCATAAAATTGGTCTCACTTACGTTAGCGCTTCACCTTATAGAATACCAGCAGCAAGACTTGTCGCAGCTCACGCAGCTATAAAAGAAAAAGGTATAAAACTGGCAAAATATTAAATTTTTGTTGAAAAAAGCTAAAAAAGAACCTTTAAAAAGTTCTTATAATGATTCTTATACGTAAAAATGATGTTTTTAAGTGTTAAATGCGCCATTTCTTTTACAGGACTGAGCAATTATTTCATTTTTATCTCAGCAATTTCACCTTTTTCATTTAGCCCAAAAAATCTTTGTTTGATTTTTAAGTTATTTTCTAGCTTGTAAAACAACCAATCTTTCTCTACAGGTATGTCAGTAAAAAACCAAAGCTCGTCAAACAACTTTATTCCATTTAGCAAGTTGAACTTTGCACTTATGTTTGATTTTTCTACTTCACATGCTATTAATTTATTGTTTAAGATTATTATAAAATCAATATAAACATTTGTTTTCAGTTTTTTGTTAATTAAACCCTTATTTTCCCAAAATCTCTCTGGATTTAGTTTTAAAAGAAAAGATTTGACTTTATTTACTAGTATAATATCAACATTTGTTTGTGGGCGGAACGGTGCATTTTCAAAATAAAACACAATTTTATCTAAAAAATCTTTTTTATCCATATTTTTTAAATATTGTTTTTAGTATATAAAAAATATAGTTATTAAACTAAATATATTTTTTAAAAAATTTTTTATATTATATTTAATTTATATTATATTTTATAAACCAATATTGAAGAGGAATATATATTTTTAAGAATAGAGGTATTTTTTAAAAGTAAAGTGAGAGTTAAAAATCAAATACAAAAATCAAGATCGGAAAACCAGAAAATCCTTTATTAAAGTGAGAGTTTACTTTTCTTTAAGAAAAGTGAGAATATAAGAAAAGTAAGAGTTAAATATTTGAAAAACAATATAATTTTATGGGTATTTTAAGTTTTATAAGAAGGATTTTTGGTAAAAATGCACTATCAGAGCGCTCGAACAGCGCTTCAGAAGCGCTTCAAAGCGATTTAAAAGCGCTCGAACAGCGCTTCGAAGCGGAATCTTCAAAAGAAAATTTGACCACATCGCCACAATCTATTGAACTCGAAAAAGATTCTTTACAATTAGGTATTGCGGCAGGATATACAGGAAGATCATTAAAAAATATAGAGTCTTCTTTAGTTCGTATAGAATCTCAAATGATAACTAGAGATTGGTTTGATTTACAATTTAGGCAAGATATGATGGATCTAATTAACATTTTAAGACAACATGAGGAAAAAGAACAATTAAGATTTGAAGCTATACAAAATTCTCTTAATACTATAAGAAATATAGCAAGTTCATTACCTAAATCGACAAAGTCAAAATTATACGAACAAATTAGCAATATTGAATCCAACTTACCACTTACTACACGAATGAAGGAAATTATTAGAATACTTGAGGAAACAAGAGAAATAAGTTATGAGGATCTTGCAAACAAACTTCAGATAGGAGTTTCTAGTTTACGCGGATTATTGACTAGTATGGCAAAGAGGACAAATAAAATTGAACGTTTTGAAAAAGACGGAAAAGGATGGGTTCGTATAATAAATTCCATCGATTTGAATCGCTCTCAAAGCGCTGCTAAATCATCAGAAGACACAGTGTTATAAGTTAATGCTTAGAAAAGAATTTAAAAGAGGAACAATTTTTAAAAAAGATTATTTTTTCTTTTTTCCATTCCCGTTTCCATTCCAAGGAGCATGACAAACAGGACAAAAATCTATCTTCTCATCAATTCCCAATCTTATTAGGGAATGACAATTTTCGCATGGTACATAAACTTTATACGAATATTGATTTATAATTTTACCCAAATCGACACCGGTATTATAATATATAGTTTTCAAACTATTTAAAGATGCTATATTTAAAAAATTATGATTTTTCATAAAAATTTATTTTTTTACACTTTCTAACTTCTCTTTTACTGTTAAATATCTGAAAATACCGTTTATATCTGTTCCTGGTTTAAGTCTTACCATCTTCACATTGAAAGGCTCCATAGTTTGAACATCAAGAAACATTTGAAGATGATTCTCAATAAGACGAGAAACGGTTTTATGATGCAATTCTGTCCTTCTACTAATTTCTCTATACCAAAGCCAACCTTCTTCTGCCGTTTTAAGGCAATTAACGATTTTAATTATGTTTTTAGCCAAATCTTTTCTCATGATAATCTCTCCACACACTATATAGGAACATTTGGCGCATTTTATATTAATTAATTTATCTTTCACATTTAAATCAGTATTTTATTTCAAACTTGTCAGTTTCTCCTTTGAAATTTTCCCATTTAACTTCAACTTTGCTCACATATGCATTTGGAGGACCAGCCCTACAAAATTCAACCATTTTTTCAACATTTTCTTTTTCTCCTTCAAAAACAGCTTCTACTCTGCCATCAATTAAATTTTTTATCCAGCCTTTTACATTATTTTCTTCAGCCTTAAGTTTAGTATAATATCTAAAATTTACTCCTTGCACAACCCCACTAACTATTACATGAGCTCTTACTTTCATTTTTTTCTTTTTATCATGGGAAGTGAAGTTTTTGGGTTTTCAAAAACTTCAAAGCCTTCAGGCAAATCTATAGCTCCAGAAGGATCTTTGGAGAAGAAAAACAATTTTGCTCCCCCTTTTCCTTCTCTGGAGTGAAGATAATATATTTGACCTTTACTATTAGTAAAGCTAAATGCCATATTCTCACCTCCAAATATATTGGAATAACAATTACTTAACTATTATAGTTTCTTCAGTTTGGGCTACAAGAGCACCACTCTCTTCTTTCAAAACAGGATAAGACCTTAGGGAACCAGCTTCAACCAATTGTTTTAAAGCAAGATCTAGTTTAATACCACCTGCTATATCTTTAACCCATCTTTTGGCAAATGGCAAGCCCATAAATTCATTTTTTGATTTTTCCAAGATTTTTCTTGCTTCCCAAAGTCTTAATGGTCTTTCTCTTTCATATTTATATATTAACTCTTGACTAGATTCTTTGACAAAACCTATACCATTTGTTGTGAATACTTCAATCGCTATTGCCTGACCCTCTTTTATTTCATATTGAATATTATTCTTACAATTTGGTATTGTTGGCTCAGCATGTGGAATAAATCTTTCAAGACCATGTCCAGACAAATTGTAAATTGGTTTTAGATTGAATTCATTGACTGTATTCTCTATAATCTCGGAAATCTCACAAACTTTTATTCCAGGTTTAATTGCTTTTAGGGCATTCTCTACTGCTTTTTCAGAAGCTTCTATCAAATCATTTTTTTCATTTCCTATTATTACAGAAAAAGCTCTATCACAAATATAACCATCAACATGAACACCAAAATCAATTTTAACCAAATCTCCCTCTTTAAGGGTTGTGGAATCATCTATATCTGGGGTATAATGAGCAGCATTTTCGTTTATTGAGATATTGACAGGAAAAGCAGGTTTACCCCCCATTTCTTTTATTTTATCTTCTATTTTTTCAGCAATTTCCAAAATTTTTGTGTTTTTTTCAAGGAGAGATAATGCAAAATTTTTTATATTATCAGAAATTATTTTTGACATTTCATATTTTTTTATCACTTCATTCATAAATGATTACATTCTTTTTTTCAAGTTAAATAGTTTATTTGATGAAACGAAAAATATTTTGATCATTTTTTGAAAAAATTTTTATATGAAAACACATATAATAATATAGAATTAATTAGGTTGTTCTATGAATGAAAATTTAATCAATTCTTCTTATCAAGAAGAAATAGCACGTATAATTCAAAATACCAAAAATGAAAAATTAATTGAACCTATCCAAAAACTCTTAGAAAAATATAAACAACTTGATATAGAGTTTGGTGTAAATCTTACAAAAGATGCTATAGAATATATTGCTGCTACTGCAGAAGAAACAAAAAGTTCAGATTCAGTAATTTTGGCAATAGAATGTTTTTTGCTTGAAGAAATAGAAAAAACTCTTAGGAAGTATAAAAAGAATAAATTGAATGTTAGTGAAATATTTAGCGATATAGGTGCTTTTATTCATAGAAAAATAGCGCTTGAAGGTAAACAAGAAAATTTAATCAAATATCTAGAGTGGCTTAACAATGGGTTTATTTCAAGATTCTTGAATTTTGTATCTGAATTTCCAAATAATGGAATAACACCATTACAGCAAGATATCTTCTATATTTTAGATTACAAGTCTGATATTGATGTTTTAAATGAGTATGCTATGAGAATTTACAAGAAAAAAATTCCAATAGAGAAAAAAATAGAATTGATATTATTTCTTTCTCTTATACTATCTACAAATTCTACAAAAAAAGAAAAATATCTAGATGCAATTCTTTCAGGAGATTTTAAAAAGCTTAAAAATTTGTTGGAAAGAGATTTAAATTTAAGTTTTCCAAACAAATATTCCCTGATATGTGGTATAAATTTTTTGAATGATATGAATAAAGATGCCAATCTTAAGCTAATTTATGAAAAAACAATTGCATATAATGGAAGTGAAAAATGGTTTAGAAATGATGAAACAATAAGAAGTGTTATTGAATTGTTGGAAAAGAATGGATTTAATTCAAATATTTTTGTAAATAGTGGGGACATAATTTCACAAAAGAAATCAAATATAGGATTTTCAGAAAATTGGATTGATGTTTTTAGGCATTTAGTTATCAAAATTCTTGGGAGTAAAGATAATGAAATGTTGCCAAAAATATCCATACCGAATCATTCTCCAGGTTCTCTGTTTAGAAAAATAAGAGAAGAATATAAAAAAGCTGTTGAAGGGGATAAAGAAGCGGCAAAAAATATACTTTTCTATTTTTCCACACTTATAAAAAATTCTTACAAAAATAGAAAAATACCTATATCCGTTAGTAACATTTTATTTGAGATTGACAGTTTGATTTATATGATTAACTCAGGAATCGTCACAAATTATAAAGGGTCGAAGTTAATAGCAAAAGTTTGGAAAAGGAGAATACCACAAGATCTTTATCACACTGACACTTTATGGTGTTGTTGGTTTTTACCTCAAAATGAGGATAATGAAATACCGCTTATATTTTTAGATCCAAAGACAACTATACTTCAGTTTTATGCTCATGGTATAGAAAATCCTATAGGTGTGGCTTTTCTTTACGCAGGCAAAGTTGATAATGAAAATTGTGTTTTTGTAGATACATGGGAAGGTGGTCCTTTTAGCTACATTTCCTTAGGTCAAGAAAAAACACATGAATTTGTTTTAAAATCTTTAATTAATTTTACAAGAAAGGTTGGTGCAAAAAAACTCTTGATTTATGCACATCCAAAATACACAAGAGCAAAAGAATTTGGCAATTTCTTAAAAGATAAAGGATTTAAAATTGAAAATGTTTTTTTTGAAGCTATAGATGTGGAAGATAGAGTTTTGAATGAATATTCACAAACATTTAAACATCATACTACAGATGCTTTTGGCAAGAACAATTTACTTAAAGGTAAAGTTGAAGCTTTTGTTTTTGAATGTTAAATTTTAAGTAAATTTTTTATTTCTTTTTTTAGGCTATTGGGAAGCAGATGGCTGATTTTTACTGCAAAACATTTTTTTCTAATTCTAGTACTCCTTTCAAATTTGAATAAAATTAAACCCTTTTTATGGAGATTAGAAAGAGCATTTCTAACGTTACCACCAGACATTTTAAGGCGTTTAGAAATTTCATAAGTGTTCAACCCCGGATTGCTACAAATTAGTTGATAAACTTTATCTTCGGCTTTTCCATGTCTTCGCATTTTTACCTCTCCGTACAATTAAAAAATCCAAGTCAGTATATAAAAAGCTTTTCCTTAGTTTAAAAAAGATTTATACTTTTTACAACATATGTTGTAAATATGGTTAAAGTAATCACTGAGTTAGAAAAAACAATTTTACTTTCAGCTATGATTTTAAGTAAAGGTGATACTAAAAAAATATTCAAAGAAGATGACATAGTTCTCAAATTTCCGATGAGACAAAGAAAAACAGTAAGAAGGTTTGTTAAAAAATTAGTAAAGGAAGGGTACTTAATCGAGTCTTCTAATAAAAATTATAAACTTTCTGAAGAGGGTTTGAAAATTGCAACTAAATTATTATATGAAGGTGGAACTTTTGTTTGAGGAATTAAGATGAAAGAAAAATTTAAAGAAGCAGCCTTCTGGCACAGAGAAAAAATTGGCAAAACTTTGGGTGTTAAATGTGAACTTTGTGCTAGAAAATGTTTTATAACAGAAGGAAGTAGAGGTTTTTGTAACGCAAGAAAAAACATTGGAAATAAACTTTTTTCCATGAATTATGGAAAAATTGCTGCTTTAAATATAGACCCTATCGAGAAGAAGCCATTGTACCATTTTTATCCAGGATCTTTTGCTTTATCCTATGCTTGTGCTGGCTGTAATTGGGCATGTGAATTTTGTTGCAATTTTGACATAAGTCATGTTGAAACACCAGAAAATTTTGGAGCTAATTTTAGGCCAGAACAAATAGTCGAGATGGCTGAAAAAGAGAATGTTAAGATTATAAGTCATACTTATACAGAACCTACAGTTTTCTTTGAGTTTGCTTATGATGTTGCTAAGTTAGCTCATAAAAAAGGAATGAAAAACACTTTTGTCACAAATGGTTATATCACGGAAGAACCTTTAAGGGAAATTTCAAAATTTTTGGATGCGGCAACAGTTGATTTTAAAGCCTCAGGAGATGAAAATTTCTTGAAAAAATACTCTTCTGTACCTTCAATAACGCCAGTTTTCCAAACACTTAAACTCATGAAAGAATTGAAAATCCATATAGAAATAACAAATTTAATTGTTCCAAAAATAGGAGATAAAAAAAGCAAGTTTAAAGACTTTTGTAAATGGATTTTAGATAATTTGGGTCCAAATATCCCAATTCACATAATAAGGTTTTTCCCAAGTTATAAAATGAATTATATTGAACCTACACCTATTTCTGAACTTGAAGAATTTGCAAAAGAGGCTAAAGAGATGGGATTAAGATATGTTTACATTGGCAACGTTCCTGGGCATAAATGGGAGAATACTTATTGTCCAAATTGTGGAGAATTGCTTATAGAAAGAATTGGTTTTGAAGTTAAGTCTTACATTAAAGAAGGTAAATGCCCAAAATGTGGGCAAAAACTTGAAGGATTTATATTATAAGATTGAAAAAATATTAGATGATTATGGTTACTAAAGCTCAAGTTTTAGCAGAATTGAAAAAATGCTTTGACCCAGAGGTGCCAGTAAATATTGTCGATCTCGGTTTAATTTATGATGTGAAAATAAATGGAGGCAATGTTAAAATTAAGATGGGAATGACTTCATTTGGATGTCCGATGCAATCTTTTATTGTTGATGATGTGAAAGACAAAATTTCAAAAATTAAAGGAGTCAAGAAAGTTGATGTAGATTTAGTTTTAGATCCTCCATGGTCTCCTGATAGAATGTCAAAAGAAGCTAAAAAGAAATTGGGGTGGTGAAATGACATATAAAATTTCGCATGATAGAAATGCATGTATAGGTTGTGGTGCTTGTGTAGCGGCCTGTGATAAATTTTGGAGTTTAAAAGATGGAAAGGCAAGTCTTAAGGGTGCTAAAAAAGTTGGGATGAACTTTGAGCTTGAAGTTGAGAGCTTAGGTTGTAATAAAGATGCAGCAGAAGTTTGTCCAGTAAATTGCATCCACATAGTTGACATGAAAACAGGAAAGAAAATCATTTAGATTTTGATTTTTTTCCAAATATTTTGATTAAAACCCAGGCTGAAACAAAAATTATACCTAAAATAAAGAAGATTAAAAGTATTGAAGAAAGCTGATTCAAGACCGTATTTAAAATATTTTCTACTGCAGGAATATCTTTTGGTATTTTTTGGACTGCAAAATCTTTAAAGTATGGTAATAAGAAAAAGAAGATACCTATTGACAAAAATTCGAAACCAAAAATTTTGAATCTTCCACTCCATGTTTCAATCAAGAAGAAAAGAGCAATACCACTTCCAATTGTGATAGCTAAAAGTGGCCAAATAAGCCTCTCAAAAAAATTATGCGCTTTTAAGCTGAAAAAAACGGCAAAATCTTCACCAGTTCTTATGTTTTTTACACATTCAAGAAAGTCACACTCATAGCTTTTATAGTAAAATTTTTCAAAAAATTTTTCTGCTATTATATTGATAAGAGTGTTAACATCTTTATCCAAAATTTCAGAGCAGCTTAAAGTCATATTATCTATTGGAAGTGTTATGTTAGTGTTAACTTTACAATATGAAGATATGCTTGAGTAAACCTCTTCAATTTCTCGATTAGTAGTGTTTTCAAGCAAAATGTTTTTGAAAACTGTTGTGAAAATTTCTTTTGAAGTGTTATAGCTTGTGACGTTATAGAAAAGAAAAGTTATAAGAAAGAGGGCTAAAAATAAAGAAAAGAAGAATGTTGCAATTGCCTTTGCAATATTTCTCAAAATTCCCATTTTTTCACTTGAAAAAACTTAATATTTTTTTCTGTTTTTTATCACTTAATATATCTTCTTTTGTGATTCCAAGAGCTTTAAGGACTCGCATGCTAGCAGGAATTATTTGATGCTCAATATAATATTCTGGGTCATATTGATCTTGCTCAACATCTTCAGCAGGCTCAGCTCTATCAGAAATACTTCCTTTACCCTTTGTTATGATAAAACCGATCACGCTGCCTTCAGCAATTGGTCTTCCCCTCATCCTTGCTTTTTGTGCAGCTTTTACATGTGGCCCAATTTGTTCATATTGATTTAAAGGTCTTGTGATTTGTTCCCAAATAACTAAATCTTCAAGGTTAATTTTACCTTCTCTTATTTTCTTGATAGTTTCTCTCACCATTTGAATTGCTTTTTCAGGATTTTTTTCTCTCAATATTGTTATTAAAACATCTCTTTGTATCTTTTTGCTGAGTTCACACCAATCTCTTCTTACAGCTTCATATCCTCTAATTTCAATATTTCCATTGTAATCGAGCAAGGCATACCTCTTCTTTGCCCCAACTTCACCTTTTTCTCTTGCTACAAAAATACCACCTTCATACAAATCCCTGAATTCAAGCTCAATTATCCCTGGCAACTTATCATTAATCATTTCAGCAAATTTTTCCCCAATTTCTATCAATTTTTCTTTCGAAAGCTTCTCAGGATACTTTACCATTAAAGAATCTGTATCACCATAGATTACCTCAAAACCGGCTCTTTTTGCCTCCTCTATCACGCTAGTGATGTAAAATCTGCCAAAAGCGGCGGTTGAAGCACCACACTCTCTTTTATACCATTTTGCCCCAACAAATCCAAAATAACCATAAGATGCATTGGCAATCGTTTTCAAAGCAAATTGTCTGTTGTTTAAGAGTTTGTATTCTTCTGACTCTTTTTTCAACTTTTTCATTTTTTTCTTTATTTCTTGCCTTTCTTTAATTAAGTCTTCTAAATGTTTTGGTATGAAACCTTTTACTTTCGTGCAGAAATGCCAGTCCGTTTCAGGCACTCTATTCTTTTTTTTACATTCATCATGAGCACAATTAAAAGTTTCTGGAGAGATGTTGTGTGTGACTATTATTGTTGGATAAAGTGAACGAAAATCAAAGACCAATATATCAGAATGAATTCCTTTTTTCGGTTCTATAACTATAGCTCCTTTGTAAACAGGAGCCATTTTTCTTTTTTCAATTTCTTCAGTTTTCGGTCTATTTGGTATTAGAACATTGTCAGAAAAAGCTCTTCTTGTGTAAAAAGCTTCAACTAGTTGGGAATAAGTATTCCTGCAAACATCAAAAGCAGGAAGTCCTGTCAATCTACATAAAGCAAAAATTTGGGGTAAAATTAATTCAGAAAGTTTGAAAGTTAGAAAAGAATCATGCAAATTATATTCTACTAATCTCTCCATCTGCTCTTTTTTGCTCCATATCTTAACCATCTCTTTATATTCCATTTCTTTCTTACCAATTCCAAGCAATTCTTGTGCTACTTCATTTAGAGTTAAAACTTCACTTTTCATGTTGGCAGATAGAATGTGATCAATAAAATCAAACAAATCTATATGAACTCTACCCTTAATTTTTGCTGAACTTATTCTTCCCCTTCTAACCAGATGGACAGTTGAGTTGTCTCTCCCAAGTTTAAGAGGAACTTTTAATTCTTCTGCTCTTTCTTTGAGTTTTGGAAAATCAAAGTTGTCACCATTGTAGCTGCATATAAAATCTATATCACTATTTTTTACAATTTCAAGAAATCTTTCAATGATTTCTTTTTCTCCTTTTACTGATTCAACATAAGAAGGTTGGCCTTCCCAAGATTTTGATGTTATGACTTTTTTTGTACCATCATTTGAAAAAACACTCAACATTATTAATTTTGATTTTCCATTTTCTTCTATGAATTCTGTATCAAATGCCAAAACTTTAAAATTAATTTTTTTCTCTTGTTTTATAGGCTTAATCGAGCTTGCTTTTAAAATTTCATCAACAAGATATTCTTTATTTAAAATTTTTTCACCTTCAACTTCAATCCATCCCATTGGTTCGATTTGCTTGTCAATAATGTAGCGTTTATAGAATGGTATATCATATTCAAAAGTTTCCTCAACATCATCCCAATCTTTTACACTATCTCTCACCTCAGGTATTCTTCTTGGATTATCTATGATGACTTTTATAAGATTTGTTTTTTCACCTTGCCAAATTTTTTCTACAACTTCAACTTCAAGTAAGTTTATTTCCAGTTTTTCTTTTTCCAAACTTTCTATTTTCTTTTTTATTTCATAGAGTTTGTCTTTTTTTGGTAAGACATAAAAATATGGTTTGAAATTTTGATCAAGAACAAGAAAAGTTTTACCTTCAAGATTTTTGCAATATAGTCTAATAGTTGGTTTACCTTCAAGTAAAATGTAATCTGCATCTAGGAGAAGCAAGATTTCTTTCAAGATATCACTAATTATAATCTTGCTATTGTTGAATAAAATATTTCTGTATGTTTGTTAAAATAATTAATGTGAAAAAAATTTTAAAAATACCAACAGAACCAATTCAAAAAATTAAAAAGGGAAGTCCCTGTTTTTGAATGGAGAGGAAGCGAATTAAAGATAAAATATGAAAAAATGAGGCTTTAATCATTTAAATATAAAGCCAGTTTCTTTTGACCAAAGAAGCAAATCAAGCTCATCTAAAGGAATCCCAATTTTTTTTGAAAATTCTCTCATCCTATCTTCAATTTTAAGATATTCTTTTTTCGTCAAGCTTTTTGGAATTTTTTCTATTATACCAAATTCTTTTAGATTTTTCAGAATATGAACATCAAGAATTGCAAGCTGATTATTGCTAAGACCCATATTTCTTATAAAATGACCAGCTTCTTTCATTCCAATTCCTTTAACATTTTTAACTAACCATTCTCTCAATTCTAAGGGGTCGATGAAAGATAGCAAAAATTCTTTGATTTGGATTTTTCCATCAACTGTGAATTTTTTTCTCGCCTCAACAATATATTTTGCTTTGTTTTTTTCAAATCTTACGCCTTTAAGAAAAGGTATTATTTCTTCTTCAGAGCCTCTATACAATAAACCATTGTTCATCAGCTTTTTTATTGCTTCCCAGGCTGTTGTAGCTTTTGTTTGTGGCGTACAAAGACAAAAAGCCAATTCAGCAAAAATTATTTCATTACTCTCATTTATCATTTTTTTGAATTCCAAAAGTCTTTCTTTAATTTCTTCTTTTTTATCTTCATACAATTTCAAAAGATCTTCAATTTTTTTCATATCACTCCTCCAAAATTTTGAGTTTCTTTTCACTTCCTACTTCAGGATATTTCTGGTAAAGTTCTTTTCTTCTTGCTTCTAACATTTCTATCGGCTTACCTAAAAATTCAGCTGCAGAAATCACTTTAACTTCATTTTTCTCTCCAACTTTTAAAACAGGTAGAATTTTTTCTTTATATTTCAAATCTCTCATCAAATGATGTTCAAGAATAATTGTTTTTACAGGAGTTTTTTCAATGATTTTTATCAAATTTTCTATCGATGCTTGTAAGCTTTCGTCACTATATCTATAGCCTAGCATGTAAGTCATTGGCCCATCTACAATTAAGAAATCTGGCTTATTTTTTAAAATGAAATTTGCTTGGTCTTCTATTGCCGGCCCTTCAACATCACTCGTGAATATAAATTTATAATTCTCATCTTCTATTAAAACTTCAACAACCCAACCCAATCTTTGATTTGTTCCGTGAAAAACAGAATTAGAAAATTCAATTTTTGTTTTACCAAACTTGAAACTTTTACCATCACAATATTCCAATTTTTTAGACAGTTCTTTAATTTTTTCCAAAAAGAAAGAGGCTCTTTGTTTTTGGCTGAAATTTATTTTTTCTGTAGGGTGTTTTACAAAGACTGTCTTATCTCTATAAATTTCTAGATTTTCCCAAGGGTTGTAGTGATCATAATGGTAGTGAGTTAAAATTAAAATTTCAGATTCTGAGGCAAATTTAACTATTTCTTTCCAATGTTCTTCTAATCTTTTCAATTCTATAGAGTGAGGTTGAAGACCATATCTCAAAGGAGCTAAAGAAACACCAGGATCTATAAAAATTTTTACATCTTTTGTTTTGACAAAGCAAGCCATCGACCTTGTGCCTAAACTATCAAAAGCTATAGGCAAAATTTCCATACAATCACAAGTTTATTTTTATACAAGCTTTAATAAGGCCATCAAAGAGGGGAGCAGGTCTAAGTGGTCTTGATTTGAATTCTGGATGAGCTTGGGTTGCCACAAAATAAGGATGGTTTTTAAGTTCGATGAACTCAACAAGTCTTCCATCAGGAGAAACTCCTGAGAAGACCAGACCATTTTCCTGTAAAATTTGGTGAAATTCTGGGTTAACTTCAAACCTATGCCTGTGTCTTTCACTTACTTCTTTTTGCTTACCATAAACTTTCCAAACAATTGAACCTTCTTTCAAAACTGCTGGATAGGAACCAAGCCTCATTGTTGCACCATATTTTGATTCTTCAATTAGCTTTTTTTGCTCAGGTAAAATATCAATGACAGGATAAGGAGTTTGAGGATCAAATTCTGTTGAATTTGCACCTTTCAAACCACAAACATTCCTTGCAAATTCAACAACAGCCAACTGTAAACCCAAACATAAACCCAAAAAAGGAATTTTATTTTCTCTCGCATAATTTATTGCGGCAATTTTTCCCTCTATTCCTGTTTTTCCAAAACCTCCAGGCACAATAATACAATCAACTGATTTCAAAATTTCAAGTTTTTCAGGCTCTTTTTCAAAAGTTTTTGAATCAATCCAAATAATTTCCGGCTTACAATTATTTTGCCAAGCAGCATGTTTACTTGCTTCTATTACAGAGATGTAAGAATCTTTTAGAGTGAATTCACCAATATCAAAGTATTTACCAACAATCCCTATTTTCACTTCTCTTTTTAAATTTTTTGTTTTGTCTATCAAATTTTTCCATCCTTCTAATCTTGCTTCAATTACCTGCAATCTAAATTTTTCCAAAATTCTCTTTCCAAGATTTTGTTGTTCAAAAAGTAAAGGTAGCTCGTAAACATTATCTATATCAGGATCAGAAATCACATCTTCTTTTTTCACATCACAAAACAAAGCAATTTTTTCTTTTCTCACCTCATCAATAGGGGCTTCAGACCTACAAATTATAAAATCTGGTATTATACCAAGCTCACGTAACTTCTGGACAGAATGTTGAGTCGGTTTTGTTTTTTGCTCACCAAGATATTTTGGCACTGGCACATAGCTCATGTGCACGTAAATACACCTTTCACCTTCTATCCTCATCTGCCTTGCAGCTTCTATGAACAATTGATTTTCATAATCTCCAACTGTCCCACCAATTTCAACAAGAACAAAATCTGCTTTTGATTTTTCAGCAACATTTCTTATTCTTGCTTTAATTTCATCTGTGACATGAGGTATCATCTGTACAGTCTTGCCCAAATATTTTCCTTCTCTTTCTTTCGTTACAACACTCCAGAAAATTTGACCGGAAGTTATATTGTTTTCTTTTGGTATATCAATTTCAAGAAATCTTTCATAATGGCCTAAATCTTGATCTATCTCACCACCATCTTCTGTAACCCAAACTTCACCATGTTCAGTTGGTCTTAAAGTTCCAGCATCAAAGTTAAGATATCCATCAATTTTTATTGCTGTAACTTTAAAACCTCGAAACTGAAGAAGTTTTCCTATAGAAGCAGTTGCTATTCCTTTACCAAGGCCAGAAAGCACACCACCAGTTACGAAAATATAATAAGGGCGCATAATAAACTATGCTTCTTTAAAATTTAAAAGTTAATCTTGTAGCTTTATTTCTATGTGTACGCCTTGAGGAACATTTATCCTCATGATTTGTCTTAAAGCTCTTTCATCAGCTTGAACATCTATCACACGTTTATGAATCCTTAGCTCCCATTTATCATAAGTAGCATTGCCATGACCAGTACCATCTCCACAAGGTGTTTTTAGAGTAACAACTCTCATCACTTTTGTTGGCAGTGGTATAGGACCTCTTGCTATTACACCAAATTTTTTGGCTATCTCTTTTATTTCAGAGCAAATGCTATCCAATTCCATTGGGTCTTTTCCTGAAAGTTTTATCCTTGCAACTTGCATGATATCACTTTAACTTCTTTAGTTTAATTTATATTTAAATCCTTTTCCTTAAAATTAGATTTTCTTAAATTTAAGAAAAAAATCGAGTAAGTTACAATTCTTTTGAATTATAGAAAAAGAAGAAAGAAGTTATTAAGTCTTTACTTTGCCTTAACTACATCCAAGCAAATCCCTGCTGCAACTGTCATTCCCATGTCACGAATAGCAAACCTTGCTAGTTCAGGAAAGTCTGACTGTTTTTCTATTACCATTGGCTTAGTCGGCACAACTCTTATCTTGGCAGCATCTCCTGTCTTGATGAAATCAGGATGTTCTTGAATCACCGCTCCTGTTCTTGGATCAATCTTTGCAATTATCTCTTCTATCCTGCAAGCAACACTAGCTGTGTGACAATGGAATACTGGTGTGTAACCGGCGGTGATAACACTTGGATGCTGCAACACAATTATCTGAGCAGTAAACTCTTTAGCTACTGTTGGTGGATTGTCTGGATGTCCAACAACATCTCCTCTTTTAATCTGCTCTTTTGAAACACCACGCACATTGAAACCAACATTGTCTCCAGGCTTAGCTTCTGGTATTTGCTTGTGGAAAATTTCTATTGATTTAACTTCACCCTTAACTCCAGCAGGTTCAAACACAATAACATCATTTACCCTTAAAACTCCAGTCTCGACTCTTCCAACAGGTACTGTACCAACTCCTGTAATTGAGTAAACATCTTGAACTGGTAGTCTCAAAGGTTTTCCTATTGGTTTTTCAGGCTCTTTAATCACAGCATCTAAAGTCTCTACCAATGTTCCACCTTTGTACCAAGGCATCTTGTCAGATTTCTTGACAACATTGTCCCCCATGTAAGCTGAAACTGGAATAAAAGGTATTTCTTCAACTTTATATCCAATCATCTTAAAAAGTTTTGCTGCTTCTTCTTTAACTTCATTGAATCTTTTTTCATCATAGTTAACAGTATCCATCTTATTGATCACTGCAATTATCTGTTTAATTCCAAGCACTTTCAAAAGCCAAGCATGTTCTTTTGTTTGTTCTTGTACACCTTCTCCTGTTTTTGCAGAAATTACCATTAAGGCAGCATCTGCTTGGCTTGCTCCTGTTATCATGTTTTTAACAAAGTCTCTATGACCAGGACAATCTATGATTGTGAAAAACCATTTTTGTGTTTCAAAAGGCCTGTGCATTATGTCTATTGTGACACCTCTTTCTCTTTCTTCCTTTACTGTATCCATGACGAAAGCAAATTCAAAAGTTTCTTTTTTCAATTCTGTTGCAATCTCTTTCAACTTCCTTAATTCTTCTTCTCTTATAGCTCCACTGTCGTAAAGCAATCTACCTATCAAAGTAGATTTTCCTGCATCAACGTGACCAGCTGTCATTAGATTTATATTCGGTTTTGCAGGCATTTTACATCCTCCTTCTAATCTTATTTAGCATCAATATTTAAATATATTTAGGTTTCCGGCTTTGGTACTTGTTCTGGAAGACCTTTCCTCTTCCTTATTTCTATTATCACACTATCTCTAAGGTCTGAAGGCAGCTTCTCGAAGACTGTCTCAACTAAACTGTAAAATCCTCTACCGGATGTTGCTGACTTTAAGCTTGAATCAAAACCAAACATGTCACTAACAGGCATTTTTGCTATAACAATGCTTGCTCCTCTTTCTTCTTTCATATCAAGGATTTGACCTCTTCTATTTTCAATTTCTCTTATAACTTCACCAATAAGTTCAGAAGGAACATCTATCCTTATAATTTGTTTAGGCTCAAGCAGTGTTGGCTCTGCATAAAGTATGCCTTCTCTTATAGCATGCCTTACAGCAGGAATTATCTGTCCAGGACCACGATGAACAGGGTCTTCATGAAGCTCAGCATCAATAAGCTTTACTTTAATTTTCGTGCAAGGCTCTCTAGCCAAAGGACCTTCATCCATCACATTTCTGAAAGCTTCTTTCACCATTTCTATGACTTCATTCATGAACTGAATTCCCTTTGTCATGTCAATCAAAACATTCTTGTTATGAATAACTATAATATTTTTAGCTTCATCATAATCCATACCATAATTTGAAATCTTCTTGAACATTTCAGTGTGCTTGCCTTTGAATTCTTCTTCACTTGGGATTTCACCATCAAGCATGGCTTTATAAACACCATCTTCTAAAGGTTCAACAACTATGAAAAATCTGTTGTGCTTGTTTGGTGACTTGCCTTCAATCTCAGGAGATTTACCAAAAACAGTTTCTCTGTAAACAACTATTGGTTTGCTCATCTCAACATCAATTCCTAACTCTTTCAACTTGTTTTCAACTTTTGCTTCAAGATGCAATTCACCAAGACCAGAAACAAGATATTCTCCGGTCTCTTGATTTATTTTTACTTGTAAAACAGCATCTTCCCTTCCTATTCTTTTTAAAGCATCAACAAGCTTTGGCAAGTCCATGGCATTCTTTGGTTCTATTGCTTTAGTAACAACAGGCTCAAACAAATGTCTTATCTCTTCAAAAGGTTCAATTATTGCATCTGGCTCACAAACAGTTTCTCCTGTGAAAGCATCTGGTATACCAACTACAGCAGCAATATTTCCTGCTGTAACTTCTTCAACAGGTATGCGCAAAATTCCCTTATAAACAGCAACTTGTTGAATCTTCTGTTGTTTGTGTTGGCCTATGAGATAGACATCCTTACCTTTAAAAACTTTCCCTGAAAAAATTCTAACTGTTGCAACAAAACCAACATGTGGATCAGGAACAACTTTAGTGACTATGGCAGCAAGCTTACCGTTTGCATCGCAAGCAAGCATTTGTTTGCCAATTTCTGAATTCAAATCACCTTTCCAAATTTTTTGTAATCTGTATTTTTGAGCCTCTAAAGGATTTGGTAAATGTTTGATAATCATATCAAGAACCACTTGATGCAATGGAGCCCTTTTTGCAAGTTCATCTTCTTTTCCTTGTAGAGTTAATTCAATTATATCTTTAAAAGTTATTCCAGTTTTTTGCATGTATGGAATAGAGATTGCCCATCTTTTATAGGCTGAACCAAAAGCTACACTTCCATCAGCAACATTCACAAGCCATTTATCTTTGAATTCAGGAGGAGCATATTTTTGGATTAAGATGTTCACATCTCTAATAATTTCTTCAAATTTTTGTTTCATTTGTTCAGGAGAAAGTTTAAGCTCTTTTATCAGCCTGTCAGTTTTGTTTATGAATAAAACAGGCTTCACATACTCTCTCAATGCTTGTCTAAAAACAGTTTCTGTTTGTGGCATTATGCTTTCAACTGCATCAACTAAAACAATTGTACCATCAACTGCTCTCATTGCCCTTGTGACATCCCCACCAAAATCAACGTGTCCAGGAGTATCAACCAAGTTTATGAGATAATCCTTTCCTTCATATTCATGAACCATCGAGACATTAGCACCATAAATAGTAAGCTGTCTTCTTCTTTCCTGCTCATCAAACCAAGTATACATCACTTTACCTGCCATTTCTTCTGCAAGCATCCCAGCACCTGCCATCAAGTTATCAGTTAGTGTAGTTTTCCCATGATGGACATGGCTACTGGTAGCAACATTCCTAATCCTAATAGGATCTTTCATCGTTTCCATTATTCTTTCTATCATTTCTTTCTTGGCCAACTTATCACCTTATTTCGTATTTCTAAAATTTTGAATCTAACATATTTATTCTTAATCCAATTTTCAATAAAATTTGCTTTTGAATAATC
>Ga0207433_10002058_pt1 | contig 41870 bp, 34 predicted proteins | sample YelNatPaOPGAMG01_FD_187559 | JGI IMG/M metagenome (GOLD analysis project Ga0207433, IMG submission 187559) | Hot spring thermophilic microbial communities from Obsidian Pool, Yellowstone National Park, USA - OP-RAMG-01 (SPAdes) (version 3) | ecosystem: Environmental > Aquatic > Thermal springs...
TCACCAGCCGCGGCCTGATCTTCCTGGTCGCGAGGGCATAGAACATGTACGCGTCGTCGGAATCCGGACTGTGCGCGCACACTATTTCCGGTAGTTCGACTCCAGTCATAGGAAGAGGATTACTCAATATACCACGCCGCGAGCGGCGGCACGCGACAGACACATGTATACGGCGCGTGCAATTGGCCCGCGTTTGCGGGCCTGCGCGCACATCAGTTATACTCCGATTCGCATCCCAGGAGTGAATTCAATGCAATTCGGCTATTTCGACGATCAGAACCGCGAATACGTAATCACTCGCCCCGACACTCCGCTGCCCTGGATCAACTACCTCGGCTGCGAGGCTTATTTCGGAATCATCTCCAACACCGCCGGCGGCTACTCCTTCTGCCGCGACGCGCGGTTGCGCCGCATCACGCGCTACCGCTACAACAATGCCCCGTTCGACCTCGGCGGCCGCTACATCTACCTCCGCGACGACGCCGCAGGCGAGTTCTGGTCGCCCTCCTGGCAGCCGACGCGCCGCAATCTTGAGGATTATTCCTGCCGCCACGGCCTTGGTTATTCCATCATCGGATCCAAGTACAACGGCATCGAGGCGCGCACGCGCTACTTCGTACCGCTCGGCCAGACGCTCGAGATCTGGCAACTGAGCGTGACGAACCACCGCGACGCAGACGCCGCCCTGTCCGTGTTCTCCTCCATTGAGTTCTGCCTCTGGGACGCCCAGGACGACGCCACCAACTTCCAGCGCAACTTCAGCATCGGCCAGGTCGAGGTCGAAGACGGCGTCATCTATCACAAGACCGAGTACCGCGAGCGGCGCAACCACTTCGCGTACTTCGCCTGCTCGGAGCCCATTGCGGCATTCGATACCCAGCGTGACGCCTTTCTCGGCCCATACCGCGGCTGGGACTGCCCCGAAGCGGTGGAGTGCGGGCGTCTGAAGAACTCCATCGCGCACGGCTGGCAGCCGGTCGGCGCCCACCAGGTGAAACTGCGCCTGAAGCCCGGCGAAACAAAGCAGATCGTCTTCGTGCTCGGCTACCACGAAAACCCGGTGGACCAGAAGTTCGATCCGCCCGGCTCGCAGACCATCAACAAGAAGACGGTCAAGCCGGTTATTGCCAAGCACCTCAGCGCCGCCAACGCCGATGCCGCCTTCGATGAACTGCGGCGCTATTGGGATGGTCTCCTCGGCATTTGCCAGGTGGATACGCCGGACCTGCACACCAACCGCATGGTCAACATCTGGAACGCCTACCAGTGCATGGCCACGTTCAACATGTCGCGGTCCGCGTCATTTTATGAATCCGGCATCGGCCGCGGGCTCGGCTTCCGCGATTCCAACCAGGATTTGCTCGGCTTCGTGCACATGGTTCCGCCGCGCGCGCGAGAGCGCATCATCGACCTCGCCTCGACGCAGCTTCCAACCGGCGGCGCCTATCACCAGTACCAGCCGCTCACCAAGCGCGGAAATAACGACATCGGCGGCAACTTCAACGACGATCCGCACTGGCTCATCACCGGCGTCAGCGCCTATATCAAGGAGACCGGCGACTGGAGCATTCTTGACGAGCCCGTGCCGTACGATAACGAGCCCGGCACCGAAACGCCGCTCTATGAACACCTCGAGCGCGCTTTCAAGTACACGCTCGACCGGCTTGGGCCGCACGGCCTTCCGCTGATCGGCCGCGCCGACTGGAACGACTGCCTGAACCTCAACTGCTTCTCTGACACGCCGGGCCAGTCCTTCCAGACCACCACGAGCAAGGACGGCAAGGTCGCCGAATCCGTCTTCATAGCTGCGCAGGTGGTGCTCTCCGGCAAGGAAATGTCCGATATCGCCGGGCACCGCGGCCTTAAGGATGAGGCCGCTTTCTATCGCGCCGAGGCGGAGAAAATGTACGCGACTATCCGCAAGCACGGCTGGGATGGCGAGTGGTTCATCCGCGCTTACGACGACTTCGGGCGGAAAGTGGGCTCGAAGGAGTGCGCCGAAGGCAAGATCTTTATCGAAACGCAGGGGTTCTGCCCGCTGGCGGGCATCGGCCTCGAGGACGGCATGGCGCGGAAGGCGCTGGACTCGGTCCGGCGGCACCTTGCGACGCAGCACGGCATCGTGCTCCAGCAGCCGGCCTACTCCAGGTATTACATCGAGCTTGGCGAGATCTCGTCCTACCCGCCGGGCTACAAGGAGAACGCCGGTATCTTCTGCCACAACAATCCGTGGGTGATGATCGCGGAAGCGCGCGTCGGAAACGGCGACGCGGCGTTTGATTACTACACCCGCATCAACCCCTCCGCGCGCGAAGCCATCAGCGAAGTCCATCGCTGCGAGCCGTACGTGTACCCGCAGATGATTGCCGGCCGCGACGCGCCAACGCATGGCGAGGCGAAGAATTCATGGCTGACGGGCACGGCGGCCTGGAACTACTACGCCGTCACGCAGTGGATGCTTGGCATCCGGCCCACCTACGACGGGCTCGAGATCGCGCCGGTAGTCCCCACCAAGTGGGAAGGCTTCAAGGCAACTCGTAAGTACCGCGGAGTGACGTACAACATCACGGTGAAGCGCGCCGGTCCGGGCAACAAGGTTGCGCTGAAGGTCGACGGCGAGGCGATCGAGGGCAGCGTGGTTAAGCCGCCCGAAGGCCGCACCGAGTGCTCGGTGGAGGCGACACTGAGTTAGTGTCTCTTTTGTAGAAGCTGTCCCGATCCGGCCTGCGGCCGCCCTGAAGATGTGACGCTCCCGGGGCGGCCGGCCGGGCCTTGCGCGTATCCGGCGCTGTGCGAAGGCGGGCCTGCCGCCCGCTGGCGCTTGCTCGAGCGGCAGCTTTTCCCTCCAGCGCAGGTGACGTGTGAGAAGGATCGCTCCCGCGCCCTCCCAAGGCTTCCTCCGCGCTTGCCTTGCTAAACTGAAGCGTGATCCCCCGCGCTATCGGTATCGCAGGCGCCGGACGTGTCGGCCAGGCGCTCGCACGGCTGCTCCGCGAGGCAGGCCGGCCCGTCGCTGCCGTCGCCAGCCGCACCATCGAACACGCGCGCGAGGGCGCCGCTTTCGCCGGCGAAGGTGTCGCGGCAGTGAGTTACTCAGAGCTGCTCGCACACGCTTCGCACCTCATCATCGCCGTGCCCGATTCCGCCATCGAGCCCGTGGCCGAAACGCTCGCGGCGGCAGCCCGCGGCGGCGTCGCCCTGCACACCTGCGGCGCGCGCGGTCCGGAAGCGCTGCACGCGCTCGCCGCGAAGGGCGTCGCCTGCGGCGCGCTGCACCCGTTGCAAACCGTATCGACGCCGCTGCAAGGCGTTACTGCGCTCCGCGGCATTGCATTCGCGATCTCTGGAGACGAACCCGCGCTCGCCTGGGCGCGCGAGATAGCCGCGCTTCTCGAAGGCGAAACGCTCGCCATCGCACCCGGCGCGCGGCCGCTCTATCACGCCGCGGCGGTCATGGCTGGAAACTATGTGGTCGCGCTTGCGGACGCCGCGCAAAGCCTGATGGTTCAGGCCGGCGTCGCGCCGGACCAGGCGCTGCGGGCTCTCGCGCCCCTGATGCGCGCGGCGGTCGAAAACTCGGTTGAGCAGGGCCCCGAGCGCGCGCTCACCGGCCCCATCGAACGGGGCGACGCCGCCACGGTCGAATCCCACGTCGAAGCGCTGAAAACCGCGCCGCCGGCCCTGAAATCGTTCTATCGCGCGGCGGGTCTATGCACGCTCGGAATCGCGCGCCGCCGCGGCCTCGACGCCGCCCGCGCGCAAGCCGTCGAGCGGGCGCTCCTGTCAAACTGTGATCTGGAGGGTTTTTGAGTGACTAAACCGGTTCGCGTTACGGATCTGGTCGAGAAGAAGAAACGCGGCGAAAAGATTGCCGTCCTCACGGCTTATGACGCCACCATGGCGCGGCTGCTCGAGCGCGCCGGAGTTGACGTGTTGCTCGTGGGCGACTCGCTCGGCAACGTCATCATGGGCTGCGACACCACGCTCCCGGTTACCCTTGATGCCATGATCCACCACACGCGGGCGGTGACGCGCGGCGTCGAGCGCGCGCTTGTCGTCGCGGACATGCCGTTCCTGACGTTCCAGGTGAGCGTGCCGGAGGCCGTGCGCAACGCCGGCCGCCTCATGCAGGAAGGCCGCGCCGGCGCCGTGAAACTCGAGGGCGGCACGGCGGTGGCCGACGTCGTGCGGCGGCTGGTGGACATCGGCATCCCGGTTATGGGGCACATCGGTCTGACGCCGCAATCGGTTCATCGCCTGGGCGGTTTCCGCGCTGTGGGCAAGACGAAACCCGAGGCCGAGCGCCTGTTCGAGGACGCGCGCGCTCTCGAAGCGGCCGGCGCGTTCTCGATTGTTATCGAATCCGTCCCGGCCGCCGTAGCGGGAGCCATCACGCGCGAGTTGAGCATCCCCACCATCGGTATCGGAGCCGGCCCGCACTGCGACGGCCAGGTGCTGGTGAGCTACGACGCGCTCGGCATGTTCGAGTACGCGCCTTCGTTTGTAAAGCGTTATGCGAACCTGGGCGAGATCATTGTGGAAGCCGCGAGGCAGTACGTGTCGGAAGTGCGGGCAGGCAGCTTTCCCGCCGCCCAAGACAGCGTGAAGAAGGCCGGCGAATGAGACCTCCCGCCGAAGGTATCGAGGGCGTGCGGCGCCGCGCCGCCGCTGCGCGCAAGGAGGGCCGCGCCATCGGCCTCGTCCCGACGATGGGCGCGCTTCACGCGGGCCACGGCGCGCTGATCGAACGCGCCCGCGCCGAGTGCGGGTTCGTCGTGGTCAGCGTCTTCGTCAATCCCATCCAGTTCGACCGCAAGGACGATTACGACCGTTACCCGCGCACGCTCGAAACGGATCTCGACTTCTGCGGCGAGCGCGGCGTGGACGTCGTTTTCGCTCCGTCCGCCGCCGAAATGTATCCCGAGCCGCTGCATACTTCGGTTGACGTCGCCGGCGTTTCCGAGCGCCTGTGCGGCGAGTTCCGCCCGGGCCACTTCCGCGGCGTTGCCACCGTCGTCACAAAGCTGTTCAACATCGTGATGCCGGACGTCGCGTACTTCGGAGAGAAGGACGCGCAGCAACTGGCCGTTATTCAAACAATGGTGCGCGACCTAAATATGCCCGTCGAGATCAGGCCTGTGGCAACCGTCCGCGAGCCGGACGGCATGGCGCTGAGCTCGCGCAACCAGCGGCTGAGCGCCGAAGAGCGCCGCGCCGCACCTGTGCTTTACCGGGCGCTTCTGGCCGCCGCCGGGCGGATCGCCGCCGGCGCGAATGCCGCCGAAGCGAAGCGCGCCGCGCTTGACGCGATCGCGAAAGAGCCGCTCGCACGCGTGGAATACCTTGAAGTGGTGGATCCGCGTTCTATGCAGCCGGTCGAAAACACCGCCGGCCCCGTGCGCATCGCCGTAGCGGCGTGGTTCGGCTCCACCAGGCTGATCGACAACGTGATGTGCGAGCGGCGCTGACTGCTCCGCTCAGCCTTCCGCCTTTCCGCCGAGCGCCGATGCGATCGCCTCGCTGATCTCCCGCACGCGCGCGGGCTTCGCTACGTAACCGTCCATGCCCGCCTCGATACACCTCTCGCGGTCGCCTTTCATGGCGTGGGCCGTCATTGCGAGGATCGGCACGTGCCCGCCACCCGCGGCCCGCTCCATCTTGCGGATCTCGGCGGTGGTCTCGTAGCCATCCATGTTGGGCATCTGCACGTCCATGAAGATCAGGTCGAAGCGCTCGCCCGCGAGCACCTTCAGCGCCTCGCGGCCGTCGCCGGCGACTGTTACTTCGTGCCCCAGTCTCTCCAGCACGTGGCGCGTCAGCCGCTGGTTCACGGCATTATCCTCGCAGACGAGTATGCGCAGCTTCCGGTCCAGCCTGCACAACGATTCGGCGAGAGCGGAGGACTGCTGCGGCGCGGCGCCCGGCACGCAGAGCGCGCGCAGCAGTTCGCTATCCTTCGCTGGTTTCCTCACCTGCGCATCGATTGCCGGGCTCCTGCGTGCCGGCCTCGCGCTTGCGCCTCCAGCCGGGATCAGCACCACAATGCGCCCGCTGAAGCCCTCCGTCCCTTTCATGCGTCCGGCAAGATCTCCAACATCCGGCCCGCATACGTTTTCGTCCAGCAGGACGGCGTCGTACGGCGCGCCCCCGGCCGCCGCCTGCGCAACGGCCTCCAGCGCTGCCGCCGCCGAATCGACCACGCGCGGTTTGAACCCGTACCGCTCGAGCGTCTCCGCGAGAATGGCGCGCGTGAGCGGATTCCGGTCGGCCAGGAGCACCGAACACCCCCTCGCCTGCCGCTGCGGCTCCCCGCCTCGAACCGCAAACACCGCCGTGAAATAAAACGCGGAGCCGGGTCCCCCGCCCATTTCCGCGGCTTCAGGCCAGGGACTCTCCATGCTTATCGAGCCCTGCATCATCTCCACCAGCTTGGAAGTGATGGCGAGGCCCAGCCCCGTGCCGCCGTACTTGCGGCTCACCGAGTTGTCCGCTTGCTCGAACGGAGAGAAGATCGCCCGCTGCTTGTCTGGCGGTATCCCGATTCCCGAATCCGCAACCATGAATCTCAGTGCGGCCTCGGCTTCCCCGCGGCGCTCGGCACTCACCCGCACCAGCACCACCCCGCGCTCGGTGAATTTAACGGAGTTGCCCACCAGATTCGTTAGTACTTGCCGCAGACGTCCGGGATCCCCCACCAAACGGTCGGGAACCTCCGGCAGTACGTGCAATATCAGATCGAGGCCCTTCTGGTGCGCCCGCACGGAGACGGTATGCAAGGCCTCGCCGAGTTCGTCGCGAAGATCAAACTCCACGCGCGAGAAGTCCAGCTTGCCCGCTTCGATCTTCGAAAAATCCAGGATGTCATTCACAACGACCAGCAAATGGTCGGCGCACTCCTTCACCGTATCGAGGTAATCGCGCTGCTCGGCCGTGAGCGGCGTGGCCAGAGCAAGATCCGCCATACCGATGATTCCATTCATCGGCGTCCGGATCTCGTGGCTCATGTGGGCCAGGAACTCGCTCTTGGCGCGAGTGGCGGCCTCGGCTTCTTCCTTGGCCGCGTTCAGTTCATGGATCAGCCTGCCGCGCGCGCGGTAATGTGAAACGGTCAGCAGCGCCAGAGCGGATGCGACTATCAGCGCCAGCATCACCGTTGCGGAGAATACCGGGTGCTTGTACCAGGGCAACACCACCGCGAACCGGAAGGACGCCGGCGACGGGTCGATGTTTCCATTCCGATCCATGGCCCGGGCTTCGAACAGGTGCTCGCCGTGCGGCAGCTTCTCAAACGCCGCGAACCCCGCGCTGCTGAACGGACTCCACGGACCCCCGTCGATGCGGTGAGAGAACAACAGCCGGCTTGCATCGGTGTACTTCCAGCGGTCCACGCCCGAAAACGTTATCCTGACGTCGCCCCCGGGAGCCGCTTCCGCAACGTTGCGGTCCTTGGCGATCAGCGTGCGCGGCGGATCGGTGTCCGCCTCAGGACAGTAGCGCGCAAGTCCCGCCGTCGTGCCCGCCCATATTGTGCCGCGGCTATCCTGAAACACCACGATGGCTATGGTCGACGGCAGCCCGTCCTCGGCCGTGTTCGCCAGCCATGTGCCGTCCTTGAACCGGTGGACGCCCGAACCTGATGCAAACCACACCCATCCGTCGCGCGACTGTATGAGGCTCGTAACCTCACCGATGTTTGCGGCCAGGGTGCGCCATCTGCCGTTCTCGTATTTCTGAAGGCTGTCCGTTTCTCCGGCGAGCACGCCTCCCCCCGCCGGCTCGAAGATCGAGAACACGCCTCCGCCATCGCGCCCCTGCTCCGGCCCTATCGTGCCGCCTCTGCCGTTTTTGTACGCGACCAGGCCCATCGTGCCCCCAACCAGCAGGCCAAGTTCCTTCGATTCGTAAATGATCTTCACCGCTCCCGCCGGCCAGTCCGATTCGTGCCACACGGAATGAAGCTTGAAGTTCTTCCCATCGAAATGGTGCAGCCGGTGGGTCCGGATGCTGTCCACCGACTCCATCCACACGCCGCCGTCACGCGCGGCCGACATCGCCCAAATCCCCGGCCCGGCCGGGCTGCGGCGCTGTTCGAACCTGCCGCTGGCGGGGTCGAATATCAGGAAGTGCTCGCCTCTGAATACGTGCAGCACGAGCCTGCCGTCCGCCATCGGAATTACGGCGCGGGACTGGTACGCGTTGGTCTGCTCTCCTTCCGGCAGCATGCGGGTGAGCCAATTGTGCCCGTCATACCCTATAAGACGATCGTCGAAATCGAACCACACCGTCCCGCGATCCTCGACGATCGAATGCACCAGCACCCGCAAGTGCGCCACTTCCTCCGGTACGCGCCAAAGCGGCGGAGCATAGCGCGCCAGGCCCTGCGAAGTGGTCACGACAAAAGCGCCCCCGCCCTGCAACGCCACCTCGTGTATCACGCCCGAAAGTACATCCTGCCGTTCGATCTCCTCGCGGTCATTACCGGCTATCCGGTACAGCCGCTCGTTCTCGTGTACCCAAATGGAGCCGCCGTCTCCCGGCCAGGCTTCGATGTTGCCGGATGCGGCGGAGGCGATCTCTTTCGCCTTCCCCTTGCCTAACAGCATCGCCACGTGTCTTCCGGTGCCCGCCGCGGTTGCCGAAAACAGGATTCCGCCCGAGGGCGTCTCCCGAAGTTTCGAGTAGTCCCGCAGACCCCTTACCGACAGCCTGCGCCAGTCCCGAAGCGCGCCGGCCGATATGGAGAAACTGCCGAACCCATCCGCGCCGCATATCCACACACGGTTGCCGGCGCCGGGCCACAGGCCGCTAAGCCGCCCCAGGCCTGAAGAATCGGAATCCAACAGCATCCGGACGGAGTTTTGGACGGCGTCGTAGAGCACCAGCCGGTCGGCTGCGAGCACGAGCGCCTGCCGGGAAGAAACCGGATACGCGTCTAGTACCGTCGCGGGCAGTTGCGGGTGCTGATGGACCACCCACCGGCGGCCGTCGAACTCCCAAACGCCCGTCTCCGTGCTGGTCCAAAACCGGCCGCCCCCGGCTGAATATACGTTTCGTGGGAGCTGCGGCTGCGGCATCGGGAAAACACCGTAGCCGTCCAGCCGCTCCATCGCGGAGACGTATCCGTGCCCAACCAGAACATCTCCGCCGGGAGTGACCGACAGCGGGCGCGCCCAGGTTTCCGCAAGCCCATCGCTGGTTTTCCAGTAGCGCCATACCGCCGGATCGCCGCCGTCGCACAGCGCCGGCAAGAGTACCGCCGACAACGCGATTGCGATGCTCGACAGCACGCGCGGCCTTCGCATTCCAATGTTCTTATCGGACGTTGCACGGCCAACGAGAACGGATCGAAGAAAAGCGTGCCCAAAAATACGAAAGGCCGCGCTCGGCAAGCGCGGCCTTGAAGCGAGACTAACTAATACTTACGCTCTGCGCCGGATCCGGCGATAACCTACGCCGAGTCCGACCAGCGCCATCCCGACAAGCACCAGCGTGCCGGGTTCGGGCGCATCCGTGATCTCGATCGTGTCAATCGACATGTCCAGGTTCGCAGGTCCGGTCAGCAAAATTTCTATCGAATCGATGTCGCTTAAGTTTGCCTGATTGCTGAATCCGGAGATCGGAACTTCCAGCCGAAGCGCCGGGTCGGTCTGGGATACGATCATCGGAAGCGATACCGTGCTGGAAGATACATCGCCGTTGTCGTTGTACAGATTGATGGTCAGAGCGCCGTCCGCAAGGTCTTTGTATGTGATCTGGAACACAAATGCCATGTAGCCGGCCAGATCGAGATTCAGACTCAGAAGGCTGTTCCCGATCGTCAGGCTGCCATAGATGAGCTGTAGTTGAGGAATCCCATTCGCCATACTGCCGAGGTCCAGAACACCGCTCCCACCCATGTTGATGTTTGTCGAGGCGTATCCCGTCGGCGCGGCGCCATTCGTGAGCCGGATGTATCTTGCGCCGCCGATTGCGTCGGGAACGCTATAAACAATGTTGAACGTCTGCGGCACGTAGGGCTGGACCAAATCTCCCTGGTCGAAAGGATCGACCAGTATCGGAGTCGCCAATGATACACCGGCTATCAGCGTGAACAGCGGGAACAAGACTGCGGCTCTATTCATGCGATCTCCCAAGCCAATGCTAGTATCTCGTCTCTCGATAGGTCAAGGCGGCTAAGCATGTTTTAGTACTGGTACTTATGTCAATCGAAAAAGGGGGCAAAAACTGGTACCAGTGGTACGGCAAACACAATCGAGCAGGCTTCGAAGGACAATCGCGGCCCGGCGCCGATCGCGCGCGCCGGAGCTCCGCTCTCACAGGTGAAGGGCACGATGCGGCACGAGATCCAACATCTCCAGCACCTCCAGTTCGGGGACCTGATCGACTACAAATCATCCCCGGTGCTGCGTTCAGAATTATACAAAGCAGCCAAGAAGACCCTCCGTAAGAGGTGGGGGTACCGGGGCGACGAGCGGGAGATTGTAGGCGAGGTCATGGCGGGCGGAATGGCCGGCAACTTCGACCGGCTCGGGTTAGACGCCACGCAGGCGAAGGCGCTGCTCTGGGATCTGTTCACGGCCATCATTGAAAGACACGGCGAGGCGGGCTACAATCTCCTCGGATATGCGCAACCGGGCGTCCGGCAAGAAATCGAACATCGAGCCGCCGCAAATCGTGCTGGAGCTTCCAGAGGACATGAAGCGGCCGATCGACAAGATGATCGAGGCTCACAAGAGGGGGGACAAGGAGGCGTTCGGGGCGGCCCTGGAAGAAATGTGGCGGTCCAATACGCAGAACCGCCACGGCCACCAATGAGCCTGCGCTAGCGGGTGCGGCGACTTGCGCGGCCCTGGCTGCGTGCGACCGCCCGATTCGCGCTCATCACAGCAATCCGCTCCGGCTTGCCGCGGCGCAACTGGCTGTAAATACACGCAACCTCGCGAGATTAGATCGCGTATTCGCATCCTTCAGTCACTCGGTAGGCGCAACTGGCTGTAAATACACGCAACCTCGCGAGATTGTGCCTGCGCCGGAAAATTGAGCTGTACGCGCAGACCCGGCAAGCCGGGGAGGGTGTCATTCGCGCCCGTGCTATGACTTAGCCTGCCCCGGCGTCCAGAAATCCTGCCACTCCAGACCGCACTCCCGCACCATCGCCAGACCGTACTCCAGGCGCCCCAACCGGCGGCCGCTGTTGTTAGTTCCGAACGTAAATTTCGCGCCGGCAGCTTTGGCGCGCCGTATGAACGCTGGCCCCGGCAGCTTGTAAAGACTGTTCAGCTCAATTGCGACTCCGTTTTTCACGGCCGCCTGTATCACCCGGTCCATGCGCTCGGGCGTCCACAGCGAGTCGTAGTCCTTCGCAATCGAAGCCGGCAGGAACGTAGGATTCGCGTAGATATCGATGGGCTCGTTATTGAGTATGCCGGTCGCGCGGTCCACCAGAGTGTCCATGAACTTCTGTACGTCCGTTATCTCGCCGGCTTCCTCGGGTATCCACAGGCGCATGCGCTTGCCCGAATCGTCGGTCCAGGTCATCGCGTCCGTGAAGACGTAGTCGAACTGCGCGATGGTGTCCTTCGAAACCAGCGTGGGCCATTCCCGGCCTTCGCCTTGCAGAGCCGCAAAAACGGGCTTGCCTCGCATGCCCGCCAGGAACTCCAGCGCTCCTTCATCGTCGTGAATCGGAAACCCGATGCCGCAATTGACCGCGATGCCGTACGCGATACCGGTGCGCCGCGAGTTATCGAGCGCCTCCTCCAGCGTCAGCCCGCCCTTGAGATGCACATGGCAATCGAGCATGGGATAGTTGGCCGCGCCCAGGCGGACTATCTCGCGGTAGACGTCGTCCGCAACCGGCCGTTCCACTGCCGGCAACTCGTCCGGCAACTCCTTCACGCGGATGTTGCGGAAGAATACCTTCGAACCTGCGTCGTGACCCTGAAGCGCAATCAGGCCGCTGCCGAGCGGATTGCCGTTCCAGTTCTCCGGCTCTGTCCAGTCCACCAGCAGCGTGCCGTTCACCCGGATCACGACGCGGGGAGCCCGTACCGCAATGTGCATCTCGAACCACCTGTCATCAGGCACGAGTTGCTTGTACACGTTGCGGACGCCGTAGAGCGAACCGGTCTTCTTGTGCTCGCGGTATCCGCCCTCACCGACGTGCGTGTTGTTTATTTGAACTTCAAAGCCCTTTCCGGCAGGCCAGCCGCTCTCTACCCAGCCGGTGTGGAAGTAAATCCCCGAGTTGGCGCGCGGGCGCGTCATTACCTCGGCCTTCAGTTCGAAATTCCGAAACTCACGCGCGGTGTAGAACAAATGGCTGCGCGGCCCGTCGGCCACGAGCATCCCATCCGCCGCTTTCCACGTGCCGGCGTGCTCGTTAGGCTTCCAACCCGTAAGCGAGCGGCCGTCGAACAACGGCGTCCATTCATCGGCCCCGCGCACAACGGCGCCGGCTGCAAGCGCCCCGGCAAAAGCGCGTCTTGAAATCATGAGTATCTGTTTCCCCGTGTTCCGGTGTTGTTATACCATCCGCGGGTAGTGCGACGACTGCGGGGTGGGATACCCCTCTTAGCGATAACCGGATACCGCCTGCGTTTTTGTTGCACCCCTCCTTTGCGGGCTGCAATCCTGCTATATTCAATTCGCAGGAGAGCGCGCGTGAAAAGTATCTACGTCGGTAACCTCGATTTCGGCGCCACCGAGGACGTCGTACGTTCCCTTTTTGAACAATACGGCACGGTCGACCGGGTCAGCGTGATTCGCGACCGTGATACGGGCCAATCACGGGGATTCGCATTCGTCGAGATGAGCGACGCCGAGGCCGCCGGCCGCGCCATCGCCGCGCTTAATGGTCACAGCTTCTCCGGACGGACGCTGACCGTCAATGAGGCCCGGCCTCGCGTTGAACGCTCCGCGGCGGCCGGCGGGCCACGGCACGCACGCGCGTCGGATGCTGGCGCTGCGGGCCGGCAGGGTGGCTACCGCGGGCGCAGCCGCGAGCCGCGGTGGTAGCGGGCGGGCAACGCGCCTGACCGCGCGTTGCGGCGTTGTTTGCGTTGCTTTCGCCGAACGCAGCCTGGCCGGCGGGCAGGGAACTCAAACCGCGCCTCCTGGCCCGCTCTGGGATGCGGCACACAGCCCGCTCAGGCCGTCTCTTCCGTAGTCAACATCTTTCGCACGGCCTGAACAAGTGTCGCGGGGCGAAACGGCTTCCGGATGAACGCGTACTGGTTGATGCTGGCTGCCTGGTCCACTTCGTCCTCGGTGACGAAGCCGGACATGAAGAGTACCGGCAGGTCGGGTTCGTACTCGACGGCTTTCATTGCCAGGCGCGTGCCGTCCATTTCCGGCATCACGATGTCCGTGATAAGCAGGTCGATCGAGCCGCGCTGGGCCTTGAGTATTTTCAAGGCATCGTGACCGTTGGTGGATACCAGAACTTCAAAGCCCCTCTTTTCAAGAATCGTCTGCACGAGCTTTAAAGCCATCGGCTCGTCATCTACGACCAGGATCTTGGGCATCAGGCCAGAACTCTAGCAACCAGTCTACTTCCTAAGATATCCCGTTGATGCAAGAATTGCTGCGGCGGCCCGTCGGCCGCTGGCGATGGCGCCATGAACCGTGCCGGTGTGGCCGTTCGGCGTCACCGCTTCACCGGCGAAGTACAGCGTGTCTTCGACCGGCGTACTGAGCACGCGCAGCGCATTGGCGGCGCCGGCCGGAACCCACGCGTATCCGCCGCGGGAGTGCGGGTCGGCATGCCAGTCGTGCACGTGGGCGGCTTCGAAATCGCGGGTGACCGCGGCTCGGTCCACTCCGAAAACAGACGGAAGAGTCTCGAGCGCCAGCGCGGCGATCTCATCATGGCTCTTGCCTTTAAGGCGGTCGGCGTAGGGCCCGGCCGACCAGGCCGTCAGCACGGGCGCGCGCGCCGGCAGCGGCGTCCACCAGGTGGGGAACAACGCATCCGGGGCATGCACAAACCCAGCGTTGGCGAGGTCGGGACGCCATTCTTCCAGTGCCGAACGGAAGCGCAGCACCACCCGCACGGCGTGCCCCGTTTCGAGCGCCCGCGCCGCGCTCATGATTGTCGCGGGCTCGGGGTTGAAACGGACGGAGCCCGCGTGAAGAACACCCAGCGGCAGCGTTATAACGGCACGGCGGCCGATGAAGCGGCCGCGCGCGGTCTCGACCGCAACGGCCCCGGGTTTCCACTCGATCGCCCCGGCCGCTGCATTAAGCCGGATTCGCGAACGAGCCGGATGCAGGCCCGCGCACAACCATTCGATCATGCGGTCGTAACCGCCCGGTATGCGGTAACTGCGGCTGCCTTCGATGATCTTCGATGCCTGCTCTTCGGCGGCAAGCCAGGCTACGCTCACGCGATGCCTGTCTGCCGCATTGAAGCCCTCGACGTACGCCGAAGCGAGCTGTTTGGCCGCCTCGGGCTCGCTGCGGGTGTCGAGGTACTCCTGAAAACTGCGATCCGGCGGTGCGGCCGCGCGCAGACCCTCGATGATCGAACCCATCGCTTTCATGTCGTCTTCACACGGCTCGATTCTTCCGCCCCGCGAGCACCAGCGCTCGCCGGCGGTGTCGACGGCTGGTATCCGCGCGGCCCGCAATGCCTCCCATGTCTCCGCAGGCCGGCCGTGAACGAACTCCGCGCCCATTTCGATGGGAAGCGCGGCCATCGGGTCGCGCACCGTCCAGATGCGCCCGCCGATCCTCGTGCGCGCTTCGAGCACCGTCACCGACAGTCTCGATTCCGCCAGTTCGCGCGCCGCGGCAAGCCCCGCGGCGCCTGCCCCTACAACCAGTACATCAGCATCCATGGCTTCATCGTAGCCCCGGCTCACCCCAAGGCGCCGCCCCCCCCCGGAACGCGAGCCCTGCGGTACCTTGGATGTTTCGCCCGATGAGCTCCCAAGCCATAAATCGCCTGCTGCTCGTGGCTGCTGCGGTGCTGTTTTCCACCGGCGGCGCGGCGATCAAGGCGGCTTCGCTTACCGGTTGGCAGATCGCCTCTTTTCGGTCCGGCATCGCTGCGATCGCGGTGGCGTTGTTAGTGCCCGCCGCGCGGCGCAACTGGACCCGCCGCACCGGTCTGGTCGCCGTCGCATACGCCGCCACCGTCATCCTGTTCGTGCTCGCCAACCGTATGACCACATCGGCGAACGCGATCTACCTTCAGAGCACCGCGCCGCTGTACCTGCTGCTGATCGCGCCCGTTGCGCTGCACGAGCGCATCCGGCCGCCCGACGTGCTGTTCGCGCTTGCCATCGCGTTCGGTCTTTCGCTGTTCTTCTTCGCTCGCGAGAACGTCGCCGCTACGGCGCCCGACCCGTTCACGGGCAACCTCCTGGCGGTCGCATCGGGCCTGGCTTGGGCCTTCGCGGTGGCGGGCATGCGATGGCTGGGCCGCGGCAGCAAGGATGGTGCGGCCGGACGCGCAATGGTCGTGGCCGGGAATCTGCTCGCGTTTGCTGTAGCGCTGCCGATGGCCCTTCCAGTCACGCACGTCTCGTTCGGCGATGCGGCGGTGCTGCTCTACCTCGGAATTTTCCAGATCGGCGTCGCGTACTGGTGCCTCACGCGCGGCATAAGCCACGTCCCCGCGTTCGAGGCTGCCACGCTGCTCCTGATCGAGCCCGCAATAAACCCCATCTGGACCTGGCTGGTCCACGGCGAACGGCCGTCGGCGCTGGCGTTGACGGGGGGCGGGGTGATTCTCGGCGCCACGCTCGTAAATACCTGGCTTAAGAGCAGAGAAGACCGGCAGCAGACTGCCTCCGTGTGAACCGGGTTGAGGCAGCATGCCGTGAGCGAAACCTGCGTCGAGCCGCCGCCTGCTTGAGGAAGTCCGCCTTCGCCTGCGGGCCTGATCCAGACCACGGTGCGCACAATATGCACGGAACTCAGTAGCTGGGTGGGCTCTTGATCGAAAAAACGGGGCAAACCGTGAGCCTGAATTAGTAAAACGATCTCAAAGGAAACGTTTTGACCATCTCAGAAATGCGCGTTGGATCGGGGTTCTCCCCCTTTGGTGGGTTCTTTGCCTTAGTGGTGCGGATGAGAGGACTTGAACCTCCACGCCCTTGCGGGCACATGGACCTGAACCATGCGCGTCTGCCAATTCCGCCACATCCGCGTGCCGGGCGAAGCTAGATCTTATTGTCGTTGACAGCCTTCGCCATGTCAACGGACCGCGGAGCCGCGGCCATAAAGCGGCATCGGCGTCCCGCACACGCACCACTCACCGGCTCCGGCTCCCAGCCTGCCACGCCCGTAATTCGTCCGGTGCTCATGATGTCCTTTCAACGGCGGCTCTCCCGCCTCAGTTTGCTTGCCAGCTCCAGCACTCTCTGCTCGATCTCGTCCCGTATCTCGCGGTGCCTCACCGGGTCCACAAAATACGGATCTTCGACGTCCCAAACCACCACCGGAGCCTTCGCCGCCCGCGGCAGCTCGAACCCGCTCATGTTCACTATCAGGTCGAAATCGAACCCCGTCTCCGCGAAGCTTTTCGGATACGCCCCGTCGAGGTCGATTCCTTTCTCCAGCATCGCTTTTCGCGTCTCCGCGACAATCGTTTCGCAGGGCCGTATGCCGCAGCTCGCCGGTTCGATCACATCGGCGGCGTGCGCGCGCGCAAACGCCTCCGCCATCTGGCTCCTACAGGCATTTCCTATGCAGACGAACAAAACCCGGCGGGTGCTCACGATTCCAGCGTATCCAGAAACATTCTGTGAATGCGCGCATCGGCGCTCAATTCGGGATGGAAAGTCGCGGCCATGTGCCGTCCCTGCGTTACCAGCACCGGGTCGCCTCCGAAGCGCGCCAGCACCTTCACCCCTTCTCCCACTCTGAAAATCCGCGGCGCCCGTATAAACACCGCCTCGGCTTCCTCGCCGCACAACTCTATCCGCGCCACCCGGCTGTCCACCTGCCGCCCATACGCGTTCCGCTCCACGCTGATGTCCATCAGCCCGAGCGATTCCTGCCGCGGGTTGGTCACCTCCGCCGCCAGCAGTATGGCGCCCGCGCAGGTGCCGAACACCGGGCGCTCGCGCCCGAACCGCCGCAGCGGCTCCAGCAGCCCCTCGTCTCCGGCGATCTTCAGCATAGTGGTGCTCTCGCCGCCGGGGATCACCAGCGCCTCCAGCCCTTCCAACTCCGCGGCGGCGCGCACCGGGACGGCCTTAGCCCCGGCGCGCTCGAATGCCGCCTGGTGCGCCTCGAATGCCCCTTGAAGGGCCAGAACCCCGATTCTGGCCCTCCCGTTGCCGCCCTTTTTCATTACCACCCTCTGGTCGCCAGCCGCTCTTCTTCGGGCATGTTTGTCACATCGAGCCCGGGCATAGCCATGCCCAACTCCTCGCTCGCCTCGAGCAGCTTCGCAGGGTCGTTATAGTACGTCGCCGCTTTCACGATCGCTTTCGCGCGCGCTTCCGGGTCCTCCGACTTGAAGATACCCGAGCCCACAAACACCGCCTCCGCTCCGAGTTGCATCACCAGCGCCGCGTCCGCCGGCGTCGCAATGCCGCCCGCCGAGAAGTTCGGTACCGGCAATTTCCCGTGCTGCGCAACGTACTCCACCAGTTCGAGCGGCGCCTGAAGCTTCTTCGCCTCGGCCACCAGCTCTTCTTTGCCGAGCACCGTCAACTGTTTCATTTCTTTTTGAATAGTGCGCATGTGCCGCACCGCTTCAACGATGTTGCCGGAGCCGGCCTCACCCTTCGTCCGGATCATGGCCGCACCCTCCGCGATGCGCCGCAGCGCCTCGCCCAGGTTGCGCGCGCCGCACACGAATGGAACTGTGAACCCGCGCTTGTCGACGTGGTGCTCTTCGTCAGCCGGCGTCAACACCTCGCTCTCGTCGATGTAATCCACCTTGAGAGCCTCCAGCACCCGCGCCTCCATGAAATGGCCGATGCGGCATTTAGCCATTACCGGAATGCTCACCGCCTCCATGATTTCCCGGATCTTGCGGATGGGCGCCATGCGCGCCACGCCGCCTTCCTTGCGGATATCCGCCGGCACGCGCTCGAGCGCCATCACGGCCGCCGCGCCCGCCTTCTCCGCCACGACCGCCTGCTCGGCGTTCGTCACGTCCATGATGACCCCGCCCTTCAGCATCTCCGCGAGGCCAACCTTTACCCGATACGCATCATCCAAAAACACCGCTAAAACCCTCCCTGTCGAGATCACACCATCGCCGGCGCCTCCGCCCTCGGGGCTGAAAGCGCCTGCTCAAGTTCTTGTTTAACAACTCTCCCTAAAATACTTAATCCGCGCCGGATATCATCCGGTGAGAGCGCCGCAAAGCTCAATCTCAGCGCCCCGGCCTCGTGCCGCTCAACCTCGAAAAACCGCCCCGGCGCATATGACACGCCTTCGGAATGCGCGCGCGCCAGCAGCACAGCGGAATCGAGGGGCTCCGGGAGCCGCACCCACAGATTCATGCCGCCCTCGGGACGTGCGAACCGTGTGCCCGGCGGCAGGCACTCCTCGCATGCCGCGATTGCCGCCCGCAGCCGCTCCGCCCCCGCCGCGACAGCCCGCGCGCGGTGGGCGGCCAGCCGCCCCGACTCCGCAAACCGCAGCAGCACCGCCTGCGACAACTGATCCGTATGCAAATCCGCCAGTTGTTTGGCCTCGGCGATCCGCGCAATCAGCGGCGCCGGACCCACCATCCAACCCACTCGCAATCCGGGGAACGCGATTTTCGAAAAGCTGCGCAGCATCACCACGCGGCCGTCCTCGTCGAGTTGTTTCAGCGCCGGCAGCGGCTGTCCCGAATACCTCAGATCCCCATAAATGTCGTTTTCGATGATCGCAAAACCCCGCGCCCGCGCGATCCGCAGCAGCTCCGCCCGGCCGTCCGCCGGAAGCGTGCCGCCGGTTGGGCTTTGAAAATTCGGGGTCGTCACCAGCACCCGTGCATCAGGGGCGGAATCGAGCGCTGCCAGCGAAATCCCGGCCGCCCCCGCCGGCACCGCCGCAAGGCGCGCCCCGGCGCGCAGCAGCAAGTTCTTCACGCCCGGGTACACCGGATCTTCCACCAGGACCGTCTCACCGGGCCTGACCAGCGTCCGCTGCAACAGATCCAACGCCTGCTGGCAGCCATTGGTGATCAGAACATCGTCATTGGGGCCAACGAAGCCGCTCTTGCGGCCTTCCGAAAGCAAACGCTCCCTGAGCGGCGCATAGCCGTACGGCGAGCCCAATTGCAGAATCGCAGGAGCCTCGGGCGACGACAAAACCTCTTCGCACGTGCGCCTGAAGTCCTCCACCGGGAAAAGGTCGCGCGATGGCTTCGCCGCTGAGAAGCTGATAACTCCTTCCGGTTCAGGCGGAAGCGCGGCTATTGCGGTCCCGTGTTCGCGCAGCCAGTCCGGCGTCTGAGGCCTGTCTCCGGGACCCACTACGAAGCTGCCGCGTCCGACTCGCGCCCGCACCAGCCCGTCGCTTTCCAGCAACTCGTAAGCAGCCGCCACCGTGGTCCGGTTCAGGCCAAGCATACCAGCCAAGTCTCGAGTGGCTGGTATGCGCTCCCCCGGCTTCAGCGTCCCTGAAATGATTGCATCTCTAATGGATGCATACATTTGCCGGTAGAGTGGGATCGGCGACCCGGGTTCAAGCTGTAACCGTGGAAACATGCCAATCGGAGTCCTAGTGTACCAAATTGGCTGGTCTGTGGAGTCAATTTCGTCCTTTAAGCGCTGTTCGGGGCGTTCGCGATAGAATCAACTCTCACCACTACCATGCGGCAGCTCGCACTCTTTCTCGCGATTGCTGTAGCCCTGTTACCCGGCCAGAAGCGGGACGGAGACGAGCCCGGGGGCGAGACTGCGGCGCCGCTCGCGGAGCCCCCGGCAGCCACTCGAGCCAGTACCTCACGGCTCGTTTTCCGTGTTTCTCGCCTCTCATCAAGTGGTTTACTTTCAAAGCAAACCGGTGATGCATTGAAGTACCTGATGAGCGGGGATGAGAGAATCGTGAAGCTCCGTGCTTTTGTCGCGGGTACCGGAGATGTCCGCCGGGTGCAGGCCATCGTGAGCGAGATGTTCACGAAAAAGCACCGGCCGCTTCCGGCGCTGACGGTGGTTCACGTAGGCGCCTTGCCCGTTCGCGGCGCCCAGGTACAGATCGAGTCTGTGGCCGCCGAGCCGAAGCGCGAGCCGAATGGCGGCGGCCTGGTCTTCATATCCGCCCAGAGAGCCGCCGTCAACCGCCCGTACGAGCCCATCCGCCCGCTCGTCGAAAAATCGCTGGGCGAGCTGGCAGACGCGTTTGGGGCAGCGGGCATCGGCCCGGAAAGCGCCTTACGTATCACATGCTTTTCGAGTTCAATTGATGGATTGGATTATCTCCGCGAGCGCCTTTACCGGGATTACCGCGATGCCGCGATTGCCGTCCTCCAGCAGACTCGCGAGCCTTCGCGGACGCTGGTGGCATGCGAAGCGGTCGGCCGGCTGGGCAAAAGGCCGGAGCGCGAAATCACCTTTCTTGGGCAGGGCGATGCCGGTCATTCACAGGCAGTTCTGGTGAGAACGCAGGAAGTGGTGTTCACCGGAGGGCAGCTCGCCTTCGGCGTGCGGGAGGAGGATGCACGGCTTGCGTTCCAGCGGGTGGGCCGAACGCTCGAACAGGCGGGCACTTCGTATCGCAACGTCGTTTTTTCGAACACATACGCGCTTTCCTGGCCCGCAGCGGCGTTCGCCGAGAAGATCCGGCGGGAGTTCTATCCGGCAGATAGAGGGCCCCAGCCGGCGGGGACTGTGGAGGCGTTCGAAGGACTGCCGTCGCTCGACGCGTCGTTTTCAATCGAGGTGGTAGCAGCCGTTCATGACAAATGATCAGGAGCTGATTAAATGCCGCAACTCATAGTCACCTTTGGAGAAATAATGCTGAGGCTGGCGCCTCCAGGATACGAACGATTCCTTCAGTCGCCGCAGTTTCAGGCTACTTTCGGCGGCGGCGAAGCGAACGTCGCGGTTTCGCTCGCGAATTTCGGACTGCCGGCGCGGTTCGTAACGGTGCTGCCCGAGAAGAACCCAATCGCCGACGCCTGCATCGCGCAACTGCGCGGTTTCGGCATTGACGTGTCGAAAATTGCCCGCGGCCAAGGCCGGATGGGCATCTACTTTCTGGAAGCCGGCGCCAACCAGCGCCCTTCGAAGGTGGTCTACGACCGTGCGAACAGCTCCATAGCGCTCGCAGGGCCGGGTTCGCTCGACTGGGCGGACGTCCTCGACGGCGCCGGCTGGTTTCACGTGACGGGCATCACGCCCGCGCTAAGCCAGAGCGCGGCTGACCTGGCGCTCGAGGCCGCCGCAGCGGCCAAAGCGCGCGGTGTAACTGTTTCCTGTGATTTGAATTACCGGAAAAACCTCTGGAAGTACGGCAAGTCCGCTCCGGAAGTGATGCAGGAGCTGGTGAGATACGTCGACGTGGCGATTGCGAACGAAGAGGACTGCCAGGCCGCGCTCGGCATCAAAGCCGACGTCGACGTGCACTCGGGCACGCTGGATGTCGCGAAATATGAGAGCCTTACGCGGAATGTGCTGGATGCCTATCCGAACCTCAAAATGATCTCAATCACGCTGCGCGAGTCGAAGAGTGCCTCGCACAACGGCTGGTCGGCTTGCATGAACGACCGGGAGAGGTTCATGGTGAGCCGGCGCTACGACATCACTCACATAGTTGATCGGGTAGGCGGCGGCGACGCGTTTGCCGGCGGGCTGATATACGGGCTGCTGAACCTGGGGAGCCATCAGGATGCGCTGGAGTTCGCGGTGGCGGCGTCGTGTCTCAAGCACTCGGTGCCGGGCGACTTCAACCGGTTCAGCGTGGAGGAAGTGCAGGCGCTGCTGAAGGGCGGCGGCAGCGGGCGGGTGCAGAGGTAGACGTCCCCCCGCGGCAACCACCGGAACATCTCCCGGGCGACGACGGGGCGCAAGCATATACGCCGGGCAGAAGCCAGGCTTCCGCCCGGCGGTCCGGTTGCGGATGCCGCCGGCGGCGCTCCACAGCCCGGGAGGGTTGTTCCACGCAGGGATGGGAAACCGGGGCGGGCCAGCCGCGCGTCGTATAATCGCTCAAGGTGCTCAGCATGCTTTGGAAAACCGTAGCCGTGGGATTGGCATGTACCCTTGCGTGGGCGCAGGACCCCGCGCAGAAGCCCGCGGGCCCCGGCCAGAAGCCAGCAGCCCAGGAGAACCCCGCCGAGCCCGCGCAACCGCCCGCGGCCGTTCAGAAGCCCGCCGAAGCCGAACAGCAGCCCTTCCGGGTTCAGGTAAACGAGGTCATCATCCCGGTGACGGTCACGGACGATCAGGGGCGCTTTGTTTCCAACCTGGAGAAGTCGGATTTCAGAGTTTTCGACAACGGCAAGGAGCAGACAATCCGCTTCTTCAGCCGGGAGCGCAACCAACCCGTCGTGGTCGGCTTCATCATCGACGCCAGCAACTCGACGCGGCTGTACTGGAAGACTTTCCGCGAGTCGGTTCTGGAGCTGGTCTGGAATCTGCTGCCGGGCGACAAGCGGTATTCGGGTTTCCTGGTCATCTCGTCCACAGAGGCGGAACTGGCGGCCAAGACAAGTTCCGACTCGGAGAAGATAGTCGAGAAGATCCGCGCGCTCAAGCCCGGCGGCGGCTCGGCGCTGTTTGACGCCATTCACCTGGCGTGCACCCGAACGGACCTGGTAAAGGGCGAACCGATCGAGCCGCGGCGAGTGCTTATCATCATCGGCGACGGCTCGGACAATGCCAGCAAGTACACGCTGGACCAGACCATCGAACTCGCGCAGCGCAGCCTGGTGACCATATACTGCATCAGCACCTCGGCTTACGGTTTCCACAGCGAGGGCGCCGCGAACCTGGAGCGGATGGCGAGCGAGACGGGCGGGCGTGTTGAGTACCCGCTTGAGGGCGTATACGACGACGTGCGCGGATGGCTGTCAAACCCCTCGAATTCCGACGATGAGAACGGCAACTACGCCATGAAGGTGGGCACCGGCAGCTACGCGAGCCAGATTGCGCGCAGCATATTCTCGTCGATCGCGGCGCTGACCGGCGAGATCACCACCCAGTACATCCTCCGCTATACTCCCACCGACGCGGACAACCCGGCGCAGTATCGAACGGTGAAGGTGGAGGTGCCGAGCCTGCCGAACGTAAAGATACGGGCCCGCAAAGGCTACTATCCCTTCGCGCCGTAATAACGGCAGCAGCCGCGGCAGCGGCCGCGCCATTGCCGGTGCGCGGTTGGGGCCGCGGATCCCGAACGGCCGGCGAGGCCGGGCGCGCCGGGGGAATCGGCGGAGCGCGCGACGGATAACGATATCGCGCGCGGGTAGAATACTGGCAGGGGAAACACGTTGAAGGTGCTTCTGTCCGGCGCGGCCGGTTTCATAGGATCACATCTTGCGGAGCGGCTGCTGGCCGAAGGGCACAGCGTTACCGGCATAGACAATTTTGTGACCGGCAGCGAAGCGAACATAGCGCATCTTGCGCGGGAGCCGCGCTTCAGTCTGCTCGAGCAGGATGTCGCCCTGCGCGTCGCGGCGGGCCCGTTCGACGCGGTGCTGCACCTGGCCTCACCCGCGAGCCCGAAGGATTACCTGGAACATCCGATCGAGACGCTCGACGCCGGTTCGGCGGGAACGCGCAACATGCTGGAAACGGCGCGGCGGGACGGCGCGCGGTTTCTGCTGGCGTCCACTTCGGAGTGTTACGGCGATCCGGTGGTGCATCCGCAAAAAGAGACTTACTGGGGGAACGTGAACCCGGTGGGCCCGCGTTCCTGCTACGACGAGAGCAAGCGGTTTGCCGAGGCGCTGACCATGGCCTGGCACCGGACACACGGCGTGAGAACAAACATCGCGCGGATCTTCAACACCTACGGCCCGCGCATGAAGCTGGACGACGGGCGGGCGGCGCCGGCTTTCGTCGGGCAGGCGCTCGCGGGCCGGCCGATAACCGTGTTCGGAGACGGTTCGCAGACGCGGAGCTTCTGCTATGTCCGCGACATAGTGGAAGGGTTATACCGGCTGATGCTGTCAGACGAGAGGTATCCGGTGAACCTGGGCAACCCGCAGGAAACGACAGTTTTGCAGTTCGCCGAGACCATCAGGAAGCTGACCGGCAGCGCGAGCGCGATCGAGTACAGGCCGTTGCCCGAGGACGATCCGAAGCGGCGGCGGCCGGACATCACGAAGGCGCGGCAGTTGCTGGGCTGGGAGCCGAAGGTGACTCTGGAGGAAGGGCTGAGGGAGACAATCGCCTATTTTCGCTCGAAGGCGGCCGGCTTTGCGGGCGTGGAGTGAAGGGGCATGGGCGTCCGGCGGACTCGAAAGCGGGCCGCATGCCGGCCCCCTCACCGAAGCGCGCCCCAACTTACCTGATATCCGAAAACGGAAGCGCGGACAGCAAAGCGACCGAGATGTTTGTAACCAGACTTGCGTCGCTCAGTTTCGGATCGGCCATCATCTTCCGCCACTCGGGGTGCTGCCCGAAAGCGGCCCAACTCTTGTCACGCGCGGCCATGTCATCGTGCGCCAGCATGTAGGTCAGGTTGGGCATATTCCTGCCGTAAACCGTCTCGCCGAAGAAGACAGGCTGCATGCCGACGTTCTTGAATATGTCGATCTCGCCGTTGCCGAACATTGCGATCTTGCCGCGGAGCGTGTTGTAGTTCTGCGACTCGTAGGTCCTCAACTCGAAGATGCGGCCCCGCGCGCCGCCTTCGGCCTTCGGCGGCACGACGGCGGGGAAAGAGTCGAACGCGCGCAGCAGCGAGCCCTCCACCCGCACGTACGGGACGCCTCCCGCATGCCATTGATCGACGGCCGAGCGCGCCTCCGCGTCGGCGCCCAGTTTCGAGTTCACCGCGTCGAGTTCGGCCCAGCCGGGATAACTGACGAGCAGCATGAGATAGGGCGTGCCCTCGCCGATGTTCGATGAGAACGCGCCTACGGGACCGGCTCCGGCGCGCCGCAAGGCCGGCACGTAGGCGCTGAGGAACTCGGCGGCGCGGCGCCGTTGATTGCCGGCGTCGTTGCGAAGCCTGAAAACGTACATCTCGATCATCGCCTGCTTCGGCGCGCTCCCGGCCGCCGCAGCGAGTGGCGCAAACGCGCCCGTAGCAACAAGGGACCTGCGTGTCATCGAGGAAAGTATAGCCGGTCGGGAGTTAATTAACACGCATCCAGGCCGGGGGCGCCGGCATCAGAATACGGGAAGGGGGAACTATGTCGAAACAGAAGGTGCTGGCAGTGGTTGGGGCGACTGGGGCGCAGGGGGGCGGCCTGGTGCGCGCCGTACTGAGCGATCCGAACCGGACGCTGGCGGTGCGCGCGCTGACGCGAGACGTAAATTCACCCGCCGCGCGGAAATTGGCTGAGCTGGGAGCCGAGGTGGTTGCGGCTGATCTCGACCGCCCCGGAACGATAGAGAGCGCTTTCGCGGGTGTGAGCGCGGCGTACTGCGTCACGTTCTTCTGGGCTCACTTTTCGCCGGAAAAGGAGCTGGCGCACGCGGGTGCGATGGCGCGAGCGGCGAAAAACACCGGGCTGGAGCACGTCATATGGTCCACGCTCGAAGACACGCGGAGGTGGATCCCGCTTACGGATAACCGCATGCCCACGCTCATGGGCAAGTACAAGGTGCCGCACTTCGATACGAAAGGCGAGGCGGACCGGTTGTTCACGGATCTCGGCGTGCCCACGACGTTCCTGCTCACGACTTTTTACTGGGATAATTTCGTTCACGCGGGCATGGGGCCGCAGCGCGGCAGGGACGGCGTGCTGAGGCTCACGCTTCCAATGGGCACGAAGAAGCTGCCGGGGATCGCCGTTGAGGACATCGGCAAGTGTGCTTACGGCATCTTTAAGCGCGGCGGGGCGTACATAGGAAAGAGGGTCGGCATCGCGGGAGAGCACCTTAGCGGGGCGGAGATGGCCGCGGCGATGAGCCGGGCGCTCGGCGAAGAGGTCAGATATAACGACATTCCGCCTGAGGTGTACCGCGGGCTTGGTTTCCCGGGCGCGGAGGATCTGGGCAACATGTTCCAGTTCTACAGGGACTTCAACGACGTGTTCCGGGCGGCGCGGGATCCGGAAGCGGCGAGAGAATTGAACCCTGAGCTGCAAACGTTCGAGCAGTGGCTGAGCAGGAACGCGCGGCTGATTCCGGTGGAGAAGGCGAGGGTGGCGGGAGAATAGCCGAACCGAGGGGTGATTGCAGGCTCCCGCGCGGGTGCGGCCGTTCCGGGGAGAACAGATCCGGCGGTGCGCAGAGGCGAGCGCGGCAGCCGCGCGGCACCAGAGAGTTCTACCAGATGCCGGGCAGCAGGCGGTATCGCGTGAGGCGTGCGTACTCCTCGTAGCCGGGCAATTCGCGGCGGAGGGTGCGATCCTCGAGCGGGGTGCGGACGACGAGGGAAAGCATCATGACGCCGGCTGGGATGAACGCCCACCAGGAGCCCAGGATCAGCGGCCAGCCGGGTATCGCCAGGAGGTAGCCGGCGTACATGGGGTGCCGTACATACCGGTAAGGGCCGGAGGTGATCAGGGCGTGGCCGCGCTCGCTCTGTATGCGCACGGTCCGCTCCAGGAACGGGTTCACCGCCATGGCCGCCGTTGCGGGAACCATCCCCGCCAGATGAAGTGCGAGGCCGGCGTAGAGCCAGCCCCACGGAACGGCGCTCAAACCGAAACGCGCGTCCAGGCCGGCAACAATCAGCATAATGAAGCCGCAAGCCGCGCTGACGATAGTGTAGACCCTATCGAACGGCTTCGTGCCGGGGTGCTTCTCCAGGCGCGCGCGCAACAGGCCGGGGTTCTTTCGAAGCATTACGAGGCCGTTGACGGCCATCGTGACGAACATTGTGCCGGCGAAGATCCAGCCGCGGATCCAATCCAGGCGCCCGGCGGCGGCGAGGGGTATAGCGAAGAAGGCCAGTTGGAAGGCGGCGCGGAGGGCTAGAAGCGGCGCTGGAGCATGTCTGTTTTCAGGCATGGGCGGCGGCTGTATTCCAGGTTTCCGTGGGGAAGCTTAGCACAAAACCGCTGGGCGGCGATTACCGCCGCCGCGCGGGCCGGAGCAGGCGGGTGCAACAAGCAAGAGGAGCGTATTTCGAGGGTTTGTTTTTGCGTCCAAGTGCCTTTTTTATCAGTAGATTTCTGGTAAAATAGAGTTTTCCACACAGGCGCTGTTTTTGGACGTGCGCCGGGTGTGCAGGAGTGAAGTTTGCGCGATCCCGAAACCCCCGAAAATGGCCAGTTGCCGCTGGGCGCGAATGCCGCGCCGCCGAGGAATCTCGTTCCTATAAACATCGAGGACGAGATGCGACGCTCGTATCTCGATTACGCCATGAGCGTGATCGTCGGGCGTGCGCTGCCGGACGTGCGCGACGGATTAAAGCCGGTTCACCGGCGCATTCTGTATGGCATGGCGGAGATGGGCCTGAACTACAACCGGCCCACACGCAAGTGCGCGAAGATCGTCGGCGAAGTACTGGGAAAGTATCATCCGCACGGCGACACGGCGGTTTACGACGCGCTGGTGCGCATGGGCCAGCCGTTCTCGATGCGGTATCCGCTGATAGACGGGCAGGGCAACTTCGGATCGATCGACGGCGACCCGCCTGCGGCGATGAGGTACACCGAGGCGCGCCTGTCGCGCATCTCCTCGATGCTGCTGGCCGACATAGACAAGGAAACGGTCGATTTCCGTCCCAACTACGACGACAGCGAGCAGGAGCCGGAGGTGCTCCCGACGCGCGTTCCGAACCTGCTGATAAACGGCTCATCCGGAATTGCGGTGGGCATGGCGACGAACATTCCGCCGCACAACCTGAGCGAGATCATCTCGGCTACGATCGCGCTCATTCAGAACCCGAACACGCCGCTTTCGGAGATTCTGAAGCTCGTTCCGGGGCCGGATTTTCCGACCGGCGGATACATTCTGGGCCGGCAGGGCATTTACGAAGCGTACACGCGGGGGCGCGGGCAGCTTAAGTTGCGCGCGAAGGCCGCGATCGAGCGCGTGGGGAAGGATCGGGACCAGATCGTCGTCACTGAGATTCCGTTCATGGTGAACAAGGCCCGCATGATCGAGCAGGCCGCGACGCTGGTGAACGAGAAGAAGATCGATGGTATTTCCGAAATCCGCGACGAGAGCGACCGCGAGGGCATGCGGATTGTTTTCGAGCTGAAGCGCGGCGAGCAGCCGGAGGTTGTCCTGAACAACCTTTACAAGCACACGCAGATGCAGACGGGCTTCGGCGTGATCATGCTGTCGATAGTCAACGGGCAGCCGCGCGAACTGGGCCTGATCGACTGCATCAAGCGGTTCATCGGCCACCGGATCGAGGTTGTACGGCGGCGCACGGAACACGATTTGCGGAAGGCGCGGGAGCGCGAGCACATCCTGCTCGGTTTCAAGAAGGCGCTGGACAACCTGGATGTGGTTATCGAGACCATCCGCGGGTCCGCCAGCCCGAAGGAAGCCCGCGAGCGGCTGATGGGCTTGCTGCCGCTGCCGGCGCGGGTGTTCGAGGAAGTGGTGGGCGTGGAGGAATCGTTCCGCTTCGATTTCAGCGAGCGGCAGGCGCAAGCGATCATCGAGCTGCAATTGCAGCGCCTGACCGGAATGGAGCGGCAGAAGATTCTGGACGAACTGGAGGAGATCCAGCGCCGGATCGCCGAGTATGTCGAGATTCTGGGCTCGGACAAGGTATTGCGCGGCGTGATTATAAAGGAGCTGAAGGAAGTCCAGAAGGAATTCGGCGACGAGCGCAGGACAGAGATCATCGAGGACACGGGCGAGATCAAGATTGAAGATCTGGTCGCGGTAGAGGACGTCGCCGTCACGGTTACGCACGGCGGGTATGTGAAGCGGACGGCCGTCGACACCTACCGGCGGCAGTCGCGGGGCGGCAAGGGCCGCATCGGCATGGGCACGCGCCAGGAGGATTTCGTAGAGCACCTGATAATCGCGTCGACTCACGCGTACCTGCTGATATTCACGAACCTGGGCCGGGTGTACTGGCTCAAGATCTACGAGATACCGGACGCCGGAACGGCGGGGCGCGGGAAGCATATTTCGAACCTGATAAATCTTCAGCCCGGCGAGACGGTTCGCGCGTTCCTGCCGGTGCAGGAATTCGTGCAGGACAAGTACGTCGTGATGGTGACGCGGCAAGGCGTGGTAAAGAAGTCGGGTCTGAGCGAATTCGACAACCCGATGTCGCGCGGGATCATCGCAATCGGCCTCGACGAGGGCGACGAGTTAATAAGCGCGCGCCTGACCGGCGGCTCGAACTACATCTTCATCGCTTCGGCGAACGGCCAGGCAATCAGGTTCCATGAAGACGATGTGAGGCCGATGGGGCGGCCGGCGCGCGGCGTAAGAGCGATGAAGCTCGAAGAGGGCGACGCGGTCGTCGGCATGGAGGTTGTGGGCGAGGAGGGACTGATACTTTCCATCTCCGAGATGGGCTTCGGCAAGCGCACGCCGTTGGACGCCTACCGGCTGACAAATCGCGGCGGCAAGGGCGTCATCAACATGAAGGTGACGGCGAAGACCGGAAAGGTGACGGCGGTGATGGAGGTGAAGGAGGACACGGACGTCGTCATCATCACCAAAGAAGGGAAGATCATCCGCATCGAGGCCAGCGAGATCCGGCAGGTAGGGCGCTCGAGCCAGGGTGTCTGCCTGGTCCGGATGGAAGAAGGCGACCGCGTTGCCGCCGCCAGTGTTGTTCCCGACTCGGGCGAGAACGGGAGCGGCAACGGCGAGACGGCGGGGACACCGGAGCTGCCCCTGCAATAGCCGGCCGGTACACTGGATTCATGTCACTTCTGATGCCGCTGGGGCAGACCATCGATCCCGTCGAGCTGCTTGCAAAGCAGGAACGGCTACTCGAATCTCTGCGCACGATGGGGCGCGTGATTGTGGCCTACTCCGGCGGCACGGATTCCGCATATCTGGCGTGGGCGGCGGCGCAGGCGCTCGGCGACAACGCGCTCGCGATAACGGCGGATTCGCCTTCGATTCCGGAATCGCACAAGCGCGATGCGGAGGCCTTTGCGCGGCGGTTCGGCATCCGGCACGAGTACGTTGCGACGGCGGAGTTCGAGAACCCCGACTACGTGAAGAACGGGCCGGACCGGTGCTTTCACTGCAAGGACGAGATGTTCGCGGTGCTGGAGCGCGTGGGCCGCGAGCTGGGGATCGGGCACATAGTCTACGGCGTGAACAAGGACGATCTGGGCGATTACCGCCCCGGCCAAAACGCCGCGAAGATCCACAAAGTGCGGGCGCCGCTGGTGGAGGTTGGACTCACGAAGGCCGAGATCCGCGAGCTGTCGCGGCTGGCCGGGCTGCCCACGTGGGACCGTCCGGCGTCGGCGTGCCTGAGTTCGCGCGTGCCCTACGGAACGCCGGTTTCACGCGAGACGGTGAAGGTGATCGAAGCCGGTGAAGAGGCGCTGCGTGCGCTGGGGTTCCGGCAATTCCGGGTACGTTATCACGGCGAGCTGGCGCGAATAGAGATTGCGCGCGAGGAGATGGAGCGAGCGCTCACGATGGACATGGCCGCACGCCTTACGGCGATTTTCAAGCCGCTGGGATTTCACTACGTCACGCTCGACCTGGAAGGCTACCGCCAGGGCTCAATGAACGAGACTCTGGGGCTGAGAAAGTAACATGCAGACCGCCCCCGCAGGCAAGCCTTCGTTGCTGGTGCGCGATCTGCGGAAGTCGTACGGCGACGTGATTGCGGTGGCGGGCATCGACCTTGAAGCCTGGCCCGGCGAGTGTTTCGGGCTGTTGGGGCCGAACGGCGCAGGGAAAACCACCACAATCGAGATCTGCGAGGGGCTGCTGGCGCCGGATTCCGGGCAGGTGGAGATGCTCGGGCTCACGTGGGAGTCGAATGCCCCCGAGTTGAGGCAGCGGCTGGGCGTGCAGCTTCAGGACACTCAGATCTCAGAGAAGCTGACCGTGAGCGAGGTTGTGCGCCTGTTCCGGAGCTTCTACCGCCGCGGCGCTTCGGAGGACGAAGTGATTGCGATGGTCCAGCTCGAGGAAAAGCGGAACGCGCGCGTGGGGAATCTTTCGGGCGGGCAGAAGCAGCGCCTGGCGATGGCGTGCGGGCTTGTGGGAGACCCCGACCTGCTGTTTCTGGACGAGCCGACGACGGGTTTGGACCCGCAGGCGCGGCGGCAGCTTTGGGAGCTGATCGAAAAGTTCAAGACCGCCGGGCGCACCATCATTCTGACGACGCACTACATGGACGAGGCGGAGCGCCTGTGCGACCGCCTCGCCATCATGGATCACGGCAAGGTGATCGCGTTGGGGACGCCGCGCGAATTGGTCGCATCGATCGGGGCGGACCACGTTATCGAGCTGGCCGCTGACGAGGACATAGATGCAGCGCGGCTGGCGTCGATCGAGGGCGTAAGGAACGCGCGCAAGGAAGACGGCGCGTACCTGCTTGAGATTACCGAACCGCACGTCGCCGTACCCGCGGTCCTGAATGCGCTGGGAGCGCTGGGTGTAAAACTCACAGACCTGCGCCTGCACTCGGCCACACTGGAAGACGTATTCGTTTCGCTTACCGGGAGGCGGCTGCGCGATGAATAGGAACTCGCTGGTGCAGTTGACGCTCATGCGTTTTCGCGAGTTCATTCGCGAGCCTGAAGCGGTGTTCTGGACTTTTGTGTTTCCGGTGCTGCTGGCTGCGGGACTCGGCATCGCGTTCCGCAACCGCCCGCCGGAAACGGTCAAAATAGCGACCACCGACCCGGCGATCCGCGCCGCGCTCTCCGGCGAGAAGTCTCTTTCGGTGCAGGTGCTCGACCGCAAGGACGGCGAGGAAGCGCTGCGCATGGGGCGCGTGCTGCTGCTGGTGGTGCCCGGGAAGCCGGTTACGTACCTGTACGACAACACCAACCCGGACGCGCGCATTGCGCGGCTGCTTGCGGACCGCGCCGTGCAGAGCGCGGCGGGGGCGAAGCCGGGTGTGGACGTGACCGACAGGCTCGTGAGCGAGCGGGGTTCGCGCTACATAGACTTCCTGATACCGGGGCTGCTGGCGATGAACCTGCTCGGCAGCGGCATCTGGGGCATGGGATTCGCGATAGTGGACGCACGCAGGAAGAAGCTGCTGAAGCGGCTGGTGGCGTCGCCGATGCCGCGCTGGCAATACCTGCTTTCGTTCGTGTGCTCACGGCTGGTGCTGCTGGTGGGGGAAGTGGCGGTGCTGCTCGGGTTCGGAGCGTGGGTGTTCGGCGTTCCGGTGCGGGCGCCGCTGTGGCAGATCGGGTTTCTGTCGCTGTTGGCCTCGCTGATGTTCGGGGCGCTCGGGCTGCTGCTGGCGTCGCGCGCAAAGACGATCGAAGGCGTATCGGGGCTGATGAACCTGGTGATGATGCCGATGTGGGTTTGCTCCGGCGTGTTTTTCTCGGCATCGCGGTTCCCGGACGCGGTGCAGCCGCTGATCAGGCTGCTGCCGCTGACGGCGGCTGTCAACGCACTGCGCGCCAGCATGCTGCAAGGCTCGCGTCTGCCGGAGTTGGGGAGTGAAGTGGGGATAATGGCCGCCTGGCTGGCGGTCTGCTTTTTCGTGGCGCTGAAGCTGTTCAGGTGGCGGTAGGCCCCGCCCGCCAGGCTTGAGTTCCGGGCAGGTTGAGCCTCTCCGCCGCAAGTGTTGGACAGCACGCTTCGAAAGCAGCGAAAGCCGGATTTGCTCCGGGTCCCGGTAAAGGCGGCAGAGCCGCCGCGCCAAGCCGGAAGCGCGGCCGCACAGACAAGCGCAGTACCGGTGGAGGGCCGACCGGCGCGGTCCGGTCTAGTCGAGGCGCATCACTCTGAGCACCGGGTAACAGTCTTTGGCCTTATCCCAGTACGGCGAATGCTCATAGAAGAACTGCCGGCGCGCGCGGAGGTCCCGGGCGAAGGCCGGGTCTTTCATGCGCTCGCCGAACTCGGCGCGCAGTTTTGCGTCGTTCGCAAGCATGCTCTGCGCTAGGGGCTCGAGAAGGTAGGCCTCGGCGTACTCCTTCTGCTCGAAGACCGGGTTGATGAAGCCCCAGGCGGCGGCGGAATCGGGCGCGTCCGGCTCCAGGATGTTGAGCGCCACACGCGCGGCGCGCTGGTTCATGGGAACCATCACGGCGCCGGCGGGCAGCGTCGTCCTCACGGCCTGTGACGCGGTCTTGAAAGACACGCGGATGCGGCCCTCGAACGGCCGCGGAGCGAACTTCACGTCGGAGAACCTGTACACCTCGACATCGGCCTGGCGCGCGCGCTCGAGGCGCTCCGTGCGCACGCCGTGCGCGGCGAGCAGATCGATGATGCTTGTCCATTCGGGCGGCACCGCATAGGCAACAGGCACAACCGGTTCGAAGGTGGGCTTGACGCGATCATACATCGGCACGGTCAGGTTCTCCGGCCGCGGCGTGTACACGGGGTAGACGCCGCCGATCGCGACGGCCTTTTCGGTCCGGCTCTCCAGGCCGCGGTATACCACCTTGTCCGGCCCTTCCGCCGCCTCGCCCGCCACGAACATCCGGCGCCCGGCCTGTTCGGCCACCTCGCGGTCGGCGGCGGCGACGGCGTCTTTGAGCGACTTCGGATCGTTCGCGACGTACTCGATGGCGCGGAGCATAAGATCGTAGTGCGCCCAGAGGCGTGTGCGGTAGCTCTTAAGGCTGTGCGTCTCGACGAGCACGCCGACGCGGTTCTGGATGGCGGCATAACCGGTGGAGAAGCGCGGAGTGGCGCCCCACGCCTCCAGGCCCTTGGAAATGTCGGAGCGGTCGCGCGGATCCGCGTAACGCCCGGGCACATGGCCATCTTTCTCGAGCGACGCCATGAGGCTCTTCAGGAAGCCCGCGCTCCAGCGGCCCACGGTGGGCCATACTTCCTGTTCGGTGGAGATGCCGATGGTGAGGTCGTACTGGTAGTCCGCGCCGTCGGTGACGTGGTTGTCGATGAGCATATCGGGGAGCCAGGCGGTGTAGATCTTCAGGAGAGCGCGCATCTCCGGCGCGTCGGCTTTGAGGTAATCGCGATTGAGATTCAGGCCCTGGGCGGTGGCGCGCCAGCCCATCAGTTCCGGCCCGTTCTGGTTCATGCGGTTGTAGGCGGACATGCGCTCGTGCCCGTCGATGTTGAAGACGGGAACGACGAGCAGGATGACGCGGTCGAGCAGGCTCGCGAAGCGCTTCGTTACGACCATATCGCGCAGCAGCATGAAGGTGGCGTCCTTGCCGGCGATCTCGCCGGAGTGGATGCCGTTCTGAATGTAAATGACAGGCTTGCCAGTGCGGGCCGCGGACCCCGGGGTGAAAGCCCGGTCTTTCGAGACGACGAGCATGATCATGTCGCGGCCCTGCGGGGTGGTCCCGAACTTCCCGACGTGGACCCAGGGCGAGAGCTTCTCGAGCCTGCGGGCAAAGGCGACCGCTTCGGCATAGCGGCCGGTGCGTTTATAGCCGCTCAGCTCCGAGGGGGTCAGCAGATTGGGGGGCGACGCCTTGGTGCTGGCGGCGAGCGACTCGGCGCGCTGCGCCGCGGGCGGCTCGTATTTGGATTGTGGAGGCGCGAACTGCGCCGCAAGCAACACTGCTGCCATCAGCGAGACTGTCATAGGATTTCTTTACTTTAGCGCGCTCCGCTCCGCTTCCGCGCCCGCGCGAATCCCGGATTGTTAACAAGCCGGGGGAATCCGGCGTCCGCGGCCGCTGTTTGGGGTAAGTTGGAACCGTGAGGTTTCCGCGCTCGAGTGGCATACTTCTGCACCCGACCTCTCTTCCGGGCAGGTACGGCATCGGCGACCTGGGCGCCGAAGCGCGCGCGTTCATAGACTGGCTGGCGGCGGGCGGCCAGAAGCTCTGGCAAGTGCTGCCGCTGGGCCCCACCGGTTACGGCGATTCGCCGTACCAACTGTTTTCGGCCTTTGCCGGCAATCCGCTGCTGATCGATCTGGAGGCGCTGGCGGAAGAGGGCCTCGTAGAAGAGACGGAGCTCGCTTCGGCGCCCGTGTTCCCCGAAGACGAGGTGAAGTTCGGGACGCTGATGCGCTGGAAGTTGCCGCTGCTGGCCGCAGCGGCAGCGCGCTTCTTCACCTCGCCCACGGAGGACTACGCCGATTTCTGCCTGCGGCACGCCGCCTGGCTGGACGACTTCGCCTTGTTCATGGCGCTCAAGGACGAGAACGGCGGCGCGATGTTCACGAAATGGGAACGCAGCGTTGCATTGCGCGACGCCGGCGCGCTCGAGGCCGCGCGCGAGCGTCTTTCGGCGCGCATAGCGGCCCACAAGTTCTCGCAGTATGCGTTCTTCCGGCAGTGGATGGCGTTAAAGGCTTACTGCCGGGAACGCGGCGTCAGGATCGTGGGCGACATGCCCATCTATGTGGCGCACGACAGCGCGGATGTGTGGGCCAATCCCGAACTGTTCCAGCTCGACGCCGGCGGCAACCCCACTGTGGTAGCGGGCGTCCCGCCGGACTATTTCAGCGCCACGGGGCAGCTTTGGGGCAATCCGATATACCGTTGGGACGTATTGCACAACCGCGGTTACGGCTGGTGGATAGACCGTTTCCGGCACACGTTCGGGCTGCTGGATTACCTCCGCCTGGACCACTTCCGCGGTTTCGAGGCCTACTGGGCGGTTCCCGCCGGGGAACCGACGGCAATGAACGGCGAGTGGGTCGAAGGTCCCGGCGCGCAGTTTTTCGAGGCGGTAGAGGCGGCGCTGGGCGAACTTCAGCTCATAGCGGAGAACCTCGGCGTCATAACGCCCGAGGTGGAGAGCCTGCGCAGGCGCTTCGGCTTTCCGGGCATGGCGATTTTGCAGTTTGCTTTCGGCAAGGATCCCCAGGGGCCGGGCTTCCGCCCGCACAACTATCCGCGCAGCCTGGTGGCGTACACAGGCACCCACGACAACGACACAACGCTCGGCTGGTGGAACTCCAAAGCCGCGAAGGGTTCGACACGCACCGCCGAGGATATCGAGAAGGAGCGCGCCTTCGCGATGCGGTATCTGAATACCGACGGCCGGGAGATGAACTGGGTGTTCATACGCACTCTGATGGCCTCGGTGGCGGACGCCGTGATATTTCCCATGCAGGATGTGCTCGGTCTCGGCGCCGAGGCGCGCATGAATCTGCCGGGCAGCCTGGGCCGGCACTGGCGCTGGCGCATGCGCCGCCGCGCAGCAACGCCGGAACTGGCCGCCCGGCTGCGTGAACTCGCCGGGACGTACGACCGCTGAACTCCGGTCAACAAGCCTTAATCTCGCTCAACGGTCTCACCTGTTTCCATCGCCTCTACAATGGGTGTATATGGCTGGGAATGCCACCCGTGTGCTCATCGTAGATGACGAGGACAGCCAGCGGCTCGGCCTCGCCAGCATGATCTCCTCCTGGGGGTTCGTCGCGGAAACCGCCGCAGACGGCCAGGAGGCTCTGGACAAGCTGTCTTCCATGAACGTGCACGTGATGGTGACGGATCTCATGATGCCGCGCATGGACGGCTTCGAACTGCTGAGGCGGCTGAGCGCGCAGGGCGGGGGCCCGCCCGCGATCGTGGTGACGGCGTTCGGCAACATCGAGACCGCCATAGCCACGATGCACGACCTCGGCGCATTCTGGTTCCTGGAAAAGCCCATCGAGCCGCGCGCACTTCGCGTGCTGCTGGATCGCGCCGCTTCGCAGCAGCGTCTGGCGGAAGAGGCCGAACGCCTCAAGCGGGAGTTGAGCTACCAGGGCGTGCTCGCGGAGATGGTGGGGCGCTCGCCGGCGATGCTGGAGGTTTTCTCGCTCATCCGGCAGGTGGCTCCGAGCCGCGCAGCGGTGCTCATCACCGGCGAGAGCGGCACAGGAAAGGAACTGGTCGCCCGCGCCATTCACTCGCTCAGCCCGCGTGCGGGAGGCCCGTTCGTGGCCATCAACTGCGCGGCCATGCCGGAAACGCTGATGGAGAGCGAGCTGTTCGGGCACGAGAAGGGCGCCTTCACCGGAGCGCTCGAGCGCCGGGCGGGCTGCTTCGAACTGGCGCAGAACGGGACGCTGCTGCTCGATGAGATCGGCGAGATGCCGATTCCCACGCAAGCCAAGCTGCTCCGCGTGCTGGAGGATTCGCGCGTCCGGAGGCTCGGCGGCAAGAGCGAGATCCTGGTTGACGTCCGCGTAATCGCCGCCACGAACAAGCAACTCGAGGAGGCGCTGAAGAAGGGCGACATACGCGAGGACCTGTTCTACCGCCTGAACGTTTTCCGCATCGCGCTGCCTCCGCTCCGCGAGCGCCTGGAAGACATACCGATCCTGTGCGAGGCGCTTATTCGCGACATGAACCGCAAGCACGGCACCAAGATCGTGGACGTCACGCCGGAAGTGCTGGAGCAGTTCCAGCGCCACCACTGGCCCGGAAATGTGCGCGAACTGCGCAACGCCGTGGAGCGCGCCGCTATCCTTGCGGGGGAGGGCGCGATCGGCCCGCAGCACCTGCCGCCGAACTTCAATTCGAGCATCACGGCTCCGCGGCAGGACGATTCGGCAGACCCGAACTCCGTGCGCGTGCGCATTGGAACCACCATCTCCGATGCCGAGAGAGTTTTGATCCAGCGCACGCTCGTTCACACGAAGAACAATAAGACGCGTGCGGCGGAGATCCTCGGCATCAGCCTGAAAACGCTGCACAATAAGCTTAAGGAATACGGGTCGTCCGACAGTTCGTCGAGCGAGGCCGCGGCTACGTGAGAGAGCTGCACAAGCGAAAAACCAAGCCGGTGGAGGGACCACCGCGCCCGATCCTCGCATCTGTGTCTCTGAAGACGCGCCTTCAGATCTACATCATTGTGGCGATGGTCTCGGTGGTGACGGCGCTCTCGATTCTCTACCTCCAGCGCCTGTCCTGGCGCGAATTCGATAGCATCGGAGAGCGCGCGATGCGTTCGGCGCAGCAGGTGCAGTCGTACCTCAGCACGCGCATTCGCGAGACCATGGCGGACCAGCCGCCCGTGGATCCTCTGGTCGAGCCCGATTACAAACAGCTCTGGGCCGAGCTAATTAATAAGGACGAGGCGCTGCACTCGTTCATGGTAAGTACGCTGTCGAACTCGAACACGATCATCGAGATTCTGATCGCCGATTCGTCCACCGGCCGCATTATTACGTCAACGGTTCCCGCGCGCGCCGGAGCAATCGCCGAACCGCTGCCGGATTTCGCCGACTGGTCGCGGTTGAGCCACTGGCGCAAGCTATCGGAGATTTTCAAAGAACGCCGGGACTACCAGGTGTCGCTTCCGCTGGGCATTACGGGCCGGCCGCCGTTCTTCAAGCTGGAGATAATTCTGTCTTCGGTATTCCTGCGCGGCCTCATTTTTCCCGAGGTCCGCGACCTGCTGCTCATTTTTCTGGCCGCCCTGCTGCTGTCCATGCTGCTGGCGATTGCGATATCGAATCTGGCTTTGCGCCCGCTGCACCGCATAAGCCAGACCATCGACCAGATCGCCCGCGGCGAGTTGCGCCAGCCGGCTTTCGCGGCCGAGCCAACCGCACGCGAACTGGCGGCCGTGCAGAGCAAACTCAACCTTCTCGGCCAGCAATATCAGGGCGCGCGACAGGATGCGATACAACTCCGCAGCAATGTCGAGCGGCTCCTCGAGAAGCTGGAGGAAGTCGTATTTCTTTTTGACCGTGACGACCGCCTGGTGATGTCCGGACGCGCTTCGGAGCGGCTCTTCGGGCGCGGGCGCTGGGAGATGGTAGGCCGTTCGCTTTCGGAGATCTTCCCGGCATCGACGCCGCTCGGCGCCGCGGTGCGCAACGCCATCGATATGCGCCAGCCGGTGCGCGACCTCCCGGTGACGCTCGACCGCGGGGGAGCCCAAGGCACACGCGTTCTGGTGAATATCGAGCCGCTCGAAGCCTTTCCGGGGCACGAGCGCATCGGCACTCTCATTACGCTCCGCGACGCCGATACGCGCCGGCAGATCCAGTCGCAACTCGACGTGTCGGCGCGGCTCGCCGCGATCAGCCGCCTGACGGGAGGAGTTGCGCACGAGATCAAGAATCCTCTGCAAGCCATCACGGTTCACCTGGAGGTGCTGAAGTCGAAGCTTGCCGACCAGTACGACGAGGTAGGCCCGGCCATCGAAACCATCGCCCGCGAGATCCAGAGGCTTGATCGCGTTGTGAAGACGTTTCTCGATTTCACGCGGCCGGTCGATCTCCGCATGCGGGAGTTGGAGTTGGCGCCGCTGACGCGCGAGGTGGTGAAACTGGTGGCGCCGTCGGCTGCGCGGCAGGGCGTCACCATCGAGTTCGGCGCCGAGCCGGGCGACATCTACATGCACGGCGACCGCGACCTGGTTCAGCAAGCGATACTGAATGTAGTCGTGAACGGCATCGAAGCCATGAAGGAGGGCGGGAAGCTGGAAATCACATGCAAGCGTTCCGGCGATGACTGTCTGATCACCGTATCAGACCAGGGCGTCGGGATTCCGGAGGAGATCCGCGAGCGGATTTTCAACCTCTACTACTCCACGAAGGGCAAGGGGTCCGGCATCGGCCTCGCGGTGACGTTTCGCGTAGTGCAACTGCACAATGGTACTATCGACTTCACGAGTGAGCCCGGAAAAGGCACGACGTTCCGCTTGCGATTCCCGGCGGTTATAAAGGAGCCGTCCCCGGCGATTGGGGCTCCGGCGCGGCCGATGCCAGGGCTTGATGTTCGATGAAGCGGGTACTGCTCTTGGTTGTTCTCGTTTTGGCGGCGCTTGCGCCCGGGTGCCGTGTCTTCAGGCGTTCGCGGACCGCGCCTCCGCCGCCTCCGCCGCGCGCGCTGGTGAAGCCGCCCGACACGACACCTGCGCCGCAGCCGCTGCCGGAGCCACCGCAACTCACCGTGAGTGAACCGAACTTGCCGGCCGAGGCTCCGTTGCTCGAACAGGAATGGCCGGGCCCGCCGCGCCGCCCGCGACGCCCGCGCCTCGCGCCGGCGGCCGAGGAGGCCGAGGCGCCGGAGGTGGCGCCGGCGGCACCCGTGCCGGAACTCGCACAGATTCTCACGCCCGAGCAGGCAACCAGCTACAACGCCGCAATCGACCGGAATCTCCAACGGGCTCAGCGCACCGCCCGGCTGCTGCGCAGCCGGAAGCTGAATCGCGACCAGGCGGTGTACCTCGAGCGAATTACCAGTTTCATCCAGCAGGCCAACGACGCGCGCCGCAGCGACCTCGTACGCGCGGCCAACCTTGCCGAGCGCGCGGCCGTCCTGGCCGACGATCTGCTTCGCTCGCTTCGCTAGCCCTAGTGCGGGACGCCTGCGCCGCGTCCGAGCCGGCGCGGTGTACGCTGTAAGCGAAATGGCAAAGCACACGCTGCTTTTTCTCGGCTCGCACCCGGACGACGAGACCACACTGGCCCCCCTGCTCGCGAAGGCAGTCCACGACGGGCATGACGTTCACATCGCCAGCATCACATCGGGGCAGAAGGGCGTGCGCCCGCACTACGGAGTCGAGGCGGGCGAGGAACTTGGCGATATTCGCGCCCAGGAGTTCCGCTGCTCGGCGCGGGCGCTGGGGGTGCGGCAGGCCTGGCTGCTCGGGTATCAGGACCAGGCCATCGCGGCTCTCGACCCGTTCTGGGAGATTATCGCCCGTGTGCGGCGTTTGGTGAACGACGTCCAGCCGGACGTTATCGTCACTTTCGGGCCGGATGGGATAACGGGGCACATCGATCACCGCGCGGCATCGGAGCTGGCCACGATCGTGTTCCAGCGGCGCTGGCAATTGGAGTGCGATCCGAAGAAACTATACTACTTCGGGTTTCCTGAATCGGTTTTCGGGGGCGATGCCAACCCGCTCAACCGCAAGCGCGATTTCCTGCTTATGAGCGATCACTTCATCACCACTATCGTCGATTGTTCGGACGTGGTGGATGAGGCGATGAAATCGCTTGACTGCCACAAATCGCAGTGGCGTCCCGATAGGGTGGAGCAGTTGAAGGCGCTCTATCGCGACACCATGCGGGGGCGAGTGTATCTGAGGCTCGCGTTGACGATGCTGCCCTGGCCGGCAAGACGCGAGCACAGCATCTTCGAAGGGTTGGACTAGGCAGAGCTTCCAGCCCCGGCGCAGCCTGAGCACCAGACAGACATCGCCGGCGGCTGCTCGGGCGGCAAAAAACTTCAGCGGCGGCCGCGGGGTGTTTGTGAAATTGGCGCGCCCCGGCGCAAGCTCATCCGATACGCGCCAATCCGCTATCGGAAGGGACTACGATTTCGGCGCGGTCCCGTGGCACTTCTTGCAGTTCGCCGGAACGTTTGCCGCGAACGCGGGGCCTGACGGGCGATGGCACGTTCCGCAGGACGTCTGCGCCTGCTCTTCCTTGATGTGAGGCGGCCGGAAGCCGATTGGCGCGGTCCTGTTCATCGGCCACATCTTCGGGTGGCAGGTGGCGCACTTATTGTTCTCCGCCGCCACGTGCTTTGCGTGCGGGAACAGGATGTTGCCGTTCGCCGCTTTAATCACGAAAGATTGCGGCGGCGTCGGGTTTTGTGCAAGCGCCAGAAAACTTAGGGCCAGCACGAGTACGAGAATGCCCAGCACTACTTTTCGCATTTGAACAGAGATCCCTCCTACGCTAAGAAATTAACAGACGATCAAGCCCATACGCAACCGGCTCTCTGCGTATATTTCGCGCATTCCGTAATCCGTCGTTAGCGGACGACCGCACGCGGAAATCGGCCGGCTGAGGTGCCACGAGCGGTTCGGGTGGACGATCTTCGGGCGGGTGTTAGCCAAATCGATGGATTTCGTGCGGGGCGTGCCGCTGTT
>Ga0207433_10002064_pt1 | contig 41842 bp, 43 predicted proteins | sample YelNatPaOPGAMG01_FD_187559 | JGI IMG/M metagenome (GOLD analysis project Ga0207433, IMG submission 187559) | Hot spring thermophilic microbial communities from Obsidian Pool, Yellowstone National Park, USA - OP-RAMG-01 (SPAdes) (version 3) | ecosystem: Environmental > Aquatic > Thermal springs...
ATCATTTACTACTCGCCTTTCTTTATCTCCAATCTTTTTAATAGTTTTATAGGCTTTCTTCAGGGCTAGAGACCTTCTAAGGTGGAAGTAGTGTCCTTTGATGTGTCTAAGCTCTTTACCGTAGAATAACGATTATGATATGTAGGTTTTCTAAAATCTTGGATATGGGTGGAAGAGCTTAAATAGGGTTTAAGCCTGTAGTGTTAATATGCTTAAAATAGCCTTCATAACCCCGGAGTATCCCCCAGTTATCTATGGGGGTTTAGGAGTGTACTCCTATGAGGTTGTGCGTAGGCTAGCTGAGCTTGGATGTGAGGTTCACGTATTCACTATGAATACCGCTAACGGTAAGTATCCAGTTCATGAATGCTTCGGGAATATAGCTATCCATAGAGTAGTACCGGTAGATGTTGGTTATGCTTTAAGAATTATTGTGAATGATGAGCTTAGGAATTGGGGTCAGGGACTTAAATACTTTAACGATGTATTAACGTACAATATTGCTTCAGCATCCATTATAAACATGCTTGTAAGGGATGGGTTAAGTTTTGACATCGTATCAGTTCATGACTGGCTTACATCAATAGCCGGATTATCCCTGAAGAACATGTATCCATCAATACCTATGGTTTTCCACATCCACTCATCGGAGAAGGGTAGAAATCTAGGTGGAGGGTCGCCGACAGTATCTCTTCTAGAGCTGGAATGCGCTAAGGCATCCAACGCTATAGTTACAGTATCTAACGCTATGAGGGATTACGATCTTAAGCCTCAAGGATTTCCAGCTGGGAAAATCCATGTAGTATGGAATGGTGTAGATCCTGAAAAATACAATCCTGAAAAAGTATCTAGAAATGCTGTTGATGAGGTTAAGTCTAGATATGACGGTGATCCATTAATACTATTTATCGGTAGGCTTGTAAAGGTTAAGGGTGTAGATAACCTTGTTAAATCGATGAGGTATGTTTTAGAGAAGTATCCTAAAGCAAAGCTTCTAATCATAGGGGTTGGAGACCTTCTAGAGCAAGTATTAAGAGATTCTGAAAGCATTGGAGGTATAGCTGCTATAAATAGATTCCTAAGCGAGGAGGAGAGGATAGCCTACTATGCAGCATGTGATCTAGCTGTTTTCCCAAGCATATATGAGCCCTTCGGAATTGTAGCTCTTGAAGCAATGGCTATGGGTAAGCCTGTAGTTGTAGGTGCTCATGGATGTAGTGGATTTAGGGAAATCGTTACTCCATCAGGTAGTGGACAGTGCGGTGTTCATGTAAATCCCCACGACCCTAAAGATATTGCCTGGGGGATAGAGGCAGTTCTTGAAAGTAGTGATCGGGGGAGATGGATGGGCTTAAACGGTAGGAGAAGAGTTCTGGAAAACTTTACCTGGAACAGAACAGTAATGGAAACACTTAAAATCTACAAGTCACTACTAGGGTTTTAAGCTAAGTATAGATTCATATAGAACCAGTGAACCCCTAAAGGAACCCCTTGCTCTTTAGGGCGGGGGAGGTCAGAAACATCTTCCACCAGTAGGAAAGCAGCAAGGATACTTAAGTATTTTCACGGATTGTTAGGCTACACTGCTAGGCTTGGAGTAGTAGTCTAAGTATGGATCACACCATTGACTCCAATACTGGGCAGGATTCTTTACAGGTATGGGATCTGTAGAGTCTACGGATGGGTTTGGATTAATGCCTATTGGAAGACTGAAAAGCTCATTTACATAGCCTACAGCCCCCTCATAAACCATATGGTCCAAGTTGTTCAGCAGCACACCTTTAACATCCATCGATAATGTCTCCATAATCTTGATAAGGTATGGTGTATCTCTAGGCCATACTACAGATCCATGATACTCCATATCTCCAATATATGGCTTTAAATCCCCAATTCTGGTAAGTAGTCCAAATATTTCCACTTCATCACCAATATATCTAAGCCTACGTTTAACAATAAGCTTCTCAATATCCCTCCAAGCATCCCCAATACTTCCCCTATCATAAACTATATCTGTAAGAATGGATACTGCGAGAACGCTTGCTGAGCTTAAAGTATTGTCGATAAGTCTTGATTGGATATTTATTGTTAAGGGCGGTAAACCACTACTGCCAAACCATTTCTTAAATCCATCCATAAGCTCATATTGGAAATCCTTAAGCCATGTTGGGATGGGGATGTTGAAGCTCCTTAAGGAGCTTAATAGTCTACATACTGCCTCCAGATATAGTGAGTTAACCTCAACCAATGCATACTCACCTCCAGCCTTACCGATCCAGCTTAGCGGTAGCCTCATAGGCCATTCCACACCATCAACATTAACTACTGAGTCAATCCATGAGGAGCTAGGCTTAGAAGCTATAACACCATCCATAAGCTTAGAGGCTGAGAACCCATTCCTCCTAAGCTCTTGAAAAGCCTTAAACATAAGCTTTAAAGCACTTCTTAAAACATCTATATTACCTGTAAGTCTTGAAAGCTTAACAGCTACATTAATGAGCTGTGGGAAAGCATCGCTTGAAAAGCTTTTAGACGGGATTAGTACAGGTGTTCCACCGTTAATCCATGAAGTCCTTAAAAGCTCCAATACAAGCCTACTAAGCCATGAGCTCCATCCAAGAACATAAATATAAGTCTTCATATTCCATCTTAACCCATCAACAAGATCACGGATCCAAACCCTTCTAAACCACCATGCACCAGCTTCAGGAGCTACTAGAGAATTGAATAAAACCCCGAATCCAGCCATTCTCCTAATCCTCATCTCAACAAGATCTCTAACCATAGGCTCAGCGTTGATGGCTAGATTCATAGCTAAGGCAGGCTTACAGTATCCCCCAATACTTAATGGAGTTCTTAAAGTCATCCTTCCCATCAACGATTTAAAAACTGCTGGGATATGGATTGGACGTATATGCTCAATAAATCTTAAAACACCATCCCTCACCTCCCTAAACCCATCTCCAAGCTTATACCTCCAGCTCAGCCATAAATCCCAGCTCTCAAAATCGTCAAAGCCATCAACAACAGCCCTCAACAAGTTATCGGAAACAATCTCCACCCTCCCCTCATGCTTTTGGAGGATGTATCTATAGTTGGATGTGGATTCAGCATCTCTAAAATCTAGTAGGAGAGCGAAGAATGAGGGTTTTGAAGCCTCCACAGCAAACTCCACACATCCCCCACGATCTCTTAAAATTAGCGATACTGTATAGTATCCATCCCTAACCATATACTCATAAATAATCCTATCCGTACAGGAAATTGCTGAGATAGGCTTAACAATATCGTCGCCGATAGGCTTATAGTAAACACCATCAACGATCTTCACAAGCCTCCCATTAACGGGACCTACAATAAGACCCTGCCAGTAGTAGTCCCTATTCCCACCGTAAAGTAAACCTACACTACTACTTATCGACGTATTAAAGACTGATGATGAATACTCTGCAAGCACTGATTTAATTATGAGTTGGCGATTCCTAGCAAAACCCCAATCAGGATTCTCACTACACTCAACCCTACAGCATAAATCATCATCTATACGTAAAACATCAATACCATGCAGCACAGCTATTTAAAGCCTAAACTCTTATTAAGATTTCGTAATAGATTCTATAAACCATTAAAGCCGTAGATAGATTACCTAAAGCTCCATTACTGGCTGCTGATCACTAAGCATCCAGTTAAGAGGGATAGTAGCGGACGAATAATGATCTACAGGTACTGTTCTTAGCTTATAGGAATGTTTAGGCTGGATGATGAGAGATTGTAGTTTTGAAGCTCTATGTCTTCATGTTTGCTTAGCTTTTACTTCCGCTAGCCTGTTGTGGAAGCATGTTTCCTCGCCTAGATGGCATGCTGGCCCCTTCTGCTCTACAATGTATAGTAGGGAGTCATGGTCGCAGTCAACAAGTATATCTATAACTTTCTGAATGTTTCCTGATGTTTCGCCCTTCATCATTACTCTACCATGTGAACGCCTAAAGTAGTGGGCGTAGCCTGTATTAACTGTTTTCTCTAGAGCCTCCCTATTTACGTATGCTAGCGTTAATACCTTCCTGGAGCTATGTTCCTGCACTACAACAGGTATAAGTCCACCACACTTCTTAAAGTCTAAATCATCCATACCTACTTTTTTAAAGCTTTTCAAAGCCTGACAGGCACCCCCCTCTCATATAGGAATCTTTTAATTACCGGTATTGGATACTTACTGTAGTGGAAGACTGAAGCTGCTAATGCAGCATCAGCCCCTACATTGAATACCTCTAGGAAGTGTTCAGGCTTACCGGCTCCACCGCTTGCAATAACTGGTATATTAACGCGTTCAGCAATGCTTCTAGTAAGCTCAGTATCGTATCCGTTCTCAGTACCATCCCTATCCATAGATGTTAAAAGTATTTCTCCAGCACCAAGCTCAGCTCCTTTAACAGCCCATTCAAGAGCATCTATACCTGTTGGTTTACGTCCACCGTAAGTGTAAACCTCAAACCAGCATAATCCCTCAATGGTTTCTACAATGTTTTTATCTCTTCTAACCTCATACCTCCTCTTTGCATCTATGGCTAGAACAACGCATTGAGACCCGAATGTTTCGCTAAGATCCCTAATTAGTTTAGGGTTTTCAACAGCGGCTGTATTGATGGATACCTTATCAGCTCCACTGCATAGGACTATGTATGCATCCTCAATGCTTCTTATACCGCCACCAACAGTAAACGGTATGTTTATTTCGGAAGCTACAGATCTAACAACGTCTTTAAGTATTTTCCTCTTTTCAGGTGAGGCTGTTATATCTAGGAATACGATTTCGTCAGCTCCCTCATCACTATACCTCTTCGCAAGCTCAACAGGATTGCCTGCATCCCTTAAGTTAATGAAGTTTATGCCTTTAACAACTCTTCCATGATCTACGTCTAGGCATGGAATTATTCTTTTAGTTAGAGTCATCTTTACCACATATATTTGCTGTAGCTGCTTTTAAGGCTTCTCTAAAATCGATTAAGCCCTCGTAAAGTGCTCTACCAATAACAACACCGTAAACACCTAGATTTCTTAATTTAGTAATATCATCTATACATCTTACACCGCCGGATGCTATTACGTTAACGTTTAATCTTAGAATTTCACTTAGATTTTTAACGTCAGGTCCATCCATCATTCCATCATGCTGAATAGATGTTACGAGAAAGAACCTGACACCTAGCATTAGGAATTTCTGAGCTGCCTCCCTAAGTGTTTTATGCGTCGATGTTCTCCATCCATCAATCATTACCTCACCACCTAAATGATCTAAAGCTACAGCTATTCTCCACAATCCAAACCTTTCCAGAAGATACTTAACAATACTAGGATCCCTAAATGCGATTGAGCCTAAAACTACTCTCTCAACACCCATATCTAATAGCTTAGATATTTTCTCAACACTTCTTAATCCACCACCAACCTGAACAGGAACGTTGATTGATTTAGCTATTTCACCTATAACCTCCATATTATCCCCTCTTCCAAATACAGCATCAAGATCAACTATATGTATTAGTGATGCCCCCTCAGATACCCATCTCCTAGCTAGGGATAGTGGGTTTCCTAAATACTCGTAGGACTTCACTTTTTCAGGATCTCCTCTAGCAAGCCTAACAACCCTACCATTCATTATGTCGATAGCGGGTATTACGTACATTTCATCCCCTAACGTTTAGCTATATTGATGAAGTTTTTAATTATTTTCTCACCTGATCTACCTGATTTTTCAGGGTGGAACTGTACACCGAAGACATTATTCCTCACTATAACTGATGGAAATCTAACACCGTAATCTGTTTCAGCAGCAACAATCCATAAATCATCCGGTACAGCGTAGTAGCTATGAGCAAAGTAGAAGTAGTCCCCCTCATCAATCCCATCTAGAAAATCCACATACCTAACCACCGTAACGTTGTTCCAGCCTATATGCGGGGTCTTAACGCTTCCAGGTAGCTTAACTACTTTACCGCTTAATAATCCTAATCCATCAATGCTTGGATCCTCCTCACTCCGTTGGAAGAGTATCTGCATACCAAGACATATTCCCAGAACTGGAACATTACCCTTAACCAAATCCACAATAAAGTTTTTAAGTCTTCCTAAGTTTCCAGCTCCAACCCTAAAGTTCCCTACACCAGGAATAACAACAGCATCAATATCCCTAATATTTGGGCTTGAACATACCTCTACATTTAGGGAAAACCTTCTTAACGCATACTCTATACTGAACATGTTCCCAATACCGTAATCAATCAAAGCCACGTTCAACATCAGCATCCCACAATACAGGCTTTAAACCCTAAAGGTAAAATTTAAACTTTCCGGGGTGCTTAACCATCTTAAGCCTAACTCCTAGTAATGTGGTGGAAACTATATTTTACTGTTGATGAAGTACTGTTTAACATATTGTATTTATTCTCATACGTGTTTAATCCTTAGCTAATGGTAGAATATTAACTGGAGTATTATGTTTTCCGGCTGGGTAGGGAAAGAGCTAACGTTCTTATAGTTTCTTTCGAGATGTTTTGCGGATAGCCGAAGACTATATGCTTAACACCTATTTCTCCTAGCTTTAAAATGTAGCTACTTAAAGCATTAGAGGACTTATAAATTGAGAATTTCTCCACAACTTCTTCAGGAACTTTATCTACAACATCTTTTAATTTAGATCCCCTTTTCAACTCCTCCCTAATCTTGATAATTTCTCCATAAATACCTATTTTCTCTAAAACACTTCTAGTAGTTCCTAAAGCTACTGTTGTGGAGGAAATCTTAAGAAGATGATGTAATTGGCTATCCTTACATGTATAAACATAGGAGGGGGCATATATGCCTAATTGAACAGAATCTCTGTAAGGTAGATTCATCTCCTCTAATGCCCACCTTATAAGATCTATATCAGCATAGTTTATTAGAACATATTGAAAGAACCTAGCTATTTTAAGCATTCTAGGACCCTGTGCTCCAAGCCATATAGGTATTCTTAATCCTTCCTGGCTAAGACCTTCATCAACTTCTCTTCTTACTCTTAATAATAGCTCAGGAATATGCTTTAAATCAGAAAGCTTAAACCCCATCCTTCTAAGTTGGTTACGATCCCCTGGACCAATACATAGTTCAAAACGGTTACCGTAGAGCTTAGCTAGTGTAGCTATACTTTTAACGATTTGGGATGATGTGTAAAGTAATGGGCTTAGTAAGCCAACTCCAACTCGTATATTACTTGTTCTCTCCGCTATAGTTGAAGCTATGGTGTGAAAACAAAGTCTTGAAGAAGTGTTTGACACCCATACATAGTCAAAACCCAGCTTCTCCATCTCTATGCTTTTCTCCACAGCTTCCTGAATAGCTTCGTTTGGATTGGTGCTTAATCCATACTTCAACATAACACTATACCGATAACCACTAGATAAAATAAAATACATTTTAACATACTTATTGTTTAAGTACAGGCTTCATTCTTATAGAGTACATTTACCATAACCTCGTAGCGTTTAGCTAATGAATAAGCATCCGGCTACTAGATTCTAAGCCTACTAATATTACTTAAAAAATTATTTTGGTTTATAGAATGGATGTACTGCAGTTTCTCTTTTAGCAATAACTTCATCAATAGGTGGCTCACATGCTAATGCTCTTTTTAACGCTAGCTTTACAGCATCATAATTATACTTGAAAACCTTATCTGGATCCTTAGCGTTAGGATGAATAAATAAGCCACATATAATTACAATATCTTCAGCAAGATGTTTTGGAATTATGCCTTCAACAACAGAATCTACAACAGCTTTAGCTATTGCGTATTGAGCAGATCCAAAAGCCAGCTCAGCCTGCTTCATATTCTTAATTGTTACCTTAGGAGCAATTAGGGTTATAGGCTTTACTAATAGATTTGGAGTTAAAACAGCGAAAAGTGTTGTATGGCCTGGAGTCTGGGATGCTAATGCAGTTGCAAGAGCAACACCAACAGGCCCATCTTTATCTCCAACTATTAAATCAATATGAGCAACCTCATCCCCTTCTCCAACTAAAGCTTCACCTATACGATAACCGATATGATGTGGAGGCATAGCAATTATAAATTAATTTGTTAAATATAAACTTTTGCTTATAGCTTAGTTCTTCAACAATCCACATATTAAGGAATAATGCTGAGAACTCCTATTATGTGGATAAATTTATGAGTTTTGAAACCTATTGAATACTTGAACTTAGCAGCTTAATGCTTATATAACTTCACTAAAATATATTATGTTAGTATCAGAGTATTGTTAAACTTAAAATATTTAAGGGATTTGCTTCTAATTCAAGATTAGAATAGTTGTAAAGCCTTATCTAAGCTTCATTAAATCTTCTTAACGCAATAATAGCTAATCCACTAGCAGAAGATTATTAACATGCTGGAAGCAGCTTATAAAATCATTTAAACCGTTTAGGAAATGAGGTTAAGCTACTAGGCTTTGTAAACTTAAGCTTTACCTAGAAGTTAATCAGCAAGCTTAAGTTTACAAGACGAGCTACTATGAAGTAAAATTTATAAATGTGTGCTCTATAAAATAATAGGGGTCCCTTATTGCGTAGGAGTAGAGTTGAGATTATGATAGATATTTTAACTGTATTGTCGTTTAATAAATTAAGAAAGACAAAAATCATGTATAAAGTAAATCTTAGCTATAATTTACTTAGAGAATGTGTTGACTTACTTCAAAAAAATGGATTAATATCATTTCATAATGGTTATTACAGAATTACTAGAAGAGGGGTGGAGGCATTAACTCTATACAATAATCTTAGAAAATACTTAAATACAACAGGTTTATTAGATTCATCTGAAGGCTCCAAATAGAAATAAATGGGGGTTTAGATGAGTTTAATATAAAATTATTTTATTTTTGTTCTTTAATGAAGGCGTATTGATATAGGAATGCAGCTATAAGCCCCCCTATTATTGGTCCAGCCCAGTATACCCAGTGTGCCCTCCAAACTCCTGAAGCTATTGCAGGTCCAAATGTTCTCGCTGGATTCATGGAGGCACCTGTTAATGGTCCTCCTACCCATATATCTACAGCTACAATCATTCCTATAGCAAAACCAGCCCATCCAGGCGTAGCTTTAGGATGTAGAGCTGTACCCATTATAGTGAATAGTAGGAAGAATGTAAGAATAATCTCCACAAGAAGAGCTATAGCCTCATTTCCACCTATTGCTGCACCGGGAAGAGTTAATCCATAATTTACTTTTGCTCCTGCTTCAGGAAGGATTGCACGATGTGTTAAACCAGCTAAAGCAGCACCTATAAGTTGGCAAACTATGTAGGCTATAGCATCAGAAATCTTTATCTTTCTAAGAGCTATTAGGGATATGGTTACTGCTGGATTGATATGGCATCCTGATATTTGCCCTATTGAATATATCATAATCATAACGGTCATGCCGAAAGTAATACCTATATTAAATAGTGAGGCGGAATTAAACTCTAGAATTGATGCAAAAATTGTTACTGACATTGGTCCGAAGAGGACAAGCGCATATGTTCCTATTAGTTCAGCTAAATATGCGGATATTTTCTGCATTAAATCACCATAAAAAATTGAATTATTTTAGATTGCTTTATACCACTGGCAGTATGAACATCTAGAAGGCATTAAGCTAGTAACTGCACAGTGTTTTCTTCCACGTACTGGAGCTATTACACTCTTCGGGTTGAAGGCAACAGCATTCGTTACTAGAGTTGCTGTTACAGGTTCAGCAGTTATGAAGCATGGGAAATCAGCAAGTCTAAGTAGAGCGCTGGTTCTTACCGTTATTGCACATCCAGGATATGCGTAACGCTGTGGGTTCATTAATACATCATGTTTACATATTGGCCCTAAATCTACAGTAACACCCATAACTTTCGGTGCTGTACCTGTAGGATAGGTATCCCATAAAATCCTCATTCCTCTATAAATAGTATCCATGAAGTCAACATTATGCAGCTCAGCAGCAACACCTCTATTTGGATACTTATTATTGTAGCTCCAGAACCTCTTATAGAGCAGATCAATAATCATTGATGCAGTAAATCCATCCATTTCAAGTATGTATTCAACAGCTGTAGCTAATGCTCCTGTAGAGACGCTAAGTAGCTGCCATTCATCTCTAAGTGTTCCCTCATCAATACCCCTCTTTAAAGTAGCCTCCAACACTTGGAAGCATGCTTCAGCAACTGCAAATATAACATCATCTTTAAACATGTTGTAGGAAGATTGGGCAATGTGGTGACCAATATCTCCAACACAGTATGCAGGAACAACTACGATGTTGCCGTAGTGTACTCCAGCATCTATAGCTTTCTTAATAAATGGCTTCATTCTCTCCTTATATTGAGACATATACTTCCTAACATCAAACGACTTATGCCCAGCAGCATCCATTAGCTCTGCTTGAGCTAATGATGGGGTAAGATATACTTTTTTAAGCTGTGCTATTTCAGCCTCCACAGCTTCAGTTAATGTTTTCCCAGTTTCTACAGCAGCTCTAAAGGCAGCTCCAATACCGTATGAGGTGTTCATACCCCATGATTTAGCTGCTAGAATCGTCTTCTTATGATCTGGAGGTATATCCACCCTAGCTAAAATCTGATTCACAATATTACTGGTACTACCTGGTACAAAGGCGAAATCAACTACACATGTTGGCCCCCAGAATCCTCCATAAGCTCTAGCAACATATTGACCGACAAGAGCGGAGTTTCCCTCAATAGCCTTAACAAATTTTTCAACAGATTCCCTAAATTTAGGATCTTCATCATATAGTATTTCTAGTATTGGTGGAGTTTGATAGTGCTCTACGAATGGATCATCCTCAGGCCTAATATAGTCTGTAAGTCCTCTCAGTATTTCATAATGTGCAATAACGGATTCTTTATGAAGGGTTATGATCTCAGGAGATTGACCATCAAAAACCTCCATTTTCCTTACAGCATCAACAAATGGCTTACAGTCATCAATATGAAAACGTCCTCCCCTCTTCTCCTTATTAACTGAAACTACTACACCTAAAGAACCTAAAGTCTCCTCAACAGCTTTTTTAAAGAATTCAACAGGTCTTTTAACTTTACTCATAAATACCCATTTAATAAATTAAAAATGTATAAAAAACTTTATGAAAAATAAATATAGAATTCTATTCACTATTTTAAATTTAAATTCTAAATTCACTAATTTAAATCAGTTCAGCTAAACTTCTAACAGCTAAATCAAACTAGATCTTCTTCAAAGTTTAATTAATTATCTTTTAGGTGTTATTCTTTCATTTATGGTTTCTATTAATTCATTATTTAGATCTAGAGATAGGAGGTAGGTTTCCCTCTCTATGTATGAGCTCCAGTGAAGTATAGTGTCTCCAAGCTCATAGTCGTACTCCATCGATCCTGTGCATGGATAGGAGTGATGATGTAAAGCTATCTTATCGTAGAATTGTCTTAGCCAGTTCTTATCATGCTCTTTAACATCACATCCTAAAAGCTGTCTAGCAACATAGTACGTTATGCCGCATGGAGCTGAAACATGAACCTCAATACTTGAAATAGTTTCCCCCACCCTCCTTAAAGTTACTAGAGGAGTTCCTATCCTGTACTGCTTGATGAAGTCCATTATTAGGTTTGAGTTTGGCTTTAAGCTGCATGATGGTTTTGGAGCTACTACCTTAATTCCATAGCTGCTGCAGCTCTCCACTATGTTTTTAAGAACTCCTAGAGGTGCATCTATACTCTTATCCCTAAATACTATTAGCCCCTCCACATCCGATCTTCTAAGTATTTCAGGAAGCTCCAGGTACAGGTCATTATGTAGACCTGTTGCCAAAACAATATCTACACTAGGAATTTTAGCGGGTAAGATAGTGTAGGGGTTATCTATTATTGATGGAAGGGATTCAGGTGTTGGAAGCTCTAATACTCCATCAATACCTTCCGAAAACCCATACTTACCATACTTACACTGTCTCTCAATACATAGATGCCCACATGATCTACAGTGGCCGGAGGCATTAGTAAGATTATCAATAATCCTCACACCGAAATCCCCGCTGAAAAAAATAAACAATCTTAAATCAGCCTTCGGAAATGAACCCTCATAACCTCCAACTACCACCTTTTCACTACGAAACACTTCTCTATAAGATATCCATCCCCTATATTCCCTATTTACTACATCTAATGTTTCACGCTTCAACTCATCGTGGAGCATAACGTAACGGAGTTAACAATTATTTAAATACTTCCCTAATAGGAAAGCTGCCGTTATGACTACTAAATATAGGTTACATCTTGAAATCCTATTAAGATTATAACTGTGGATTAGCGTGATAGGCTAGATTTGTCTTTCATGCTCCTCAATATATCTACGTAGTTGGGGGAAATCCTTAATTGAAAACTCTCTACCCGTGTTTTTGAAGAACATGTCGAGAATAATTAATCCTGCAGCTATATGGCTACATATATAGCCACGTAGAGCTGAAGCTTCACAATCACACTTCACTCCATACTCACCAATAACAAGAGTATGGAAAACATCCCTTCTGGTTTCAGATGGGAAAAGTAGCTTAACAATCTTTACATTTCCCTGCTCAATATTAAAGCTACTAACAATAATTTTCTTGTCAAGAATATGTTTTAAAGCCTTACCGACAACTCTCCTACTAACTTTAAGCTCAGCAAAAACATCATAATACCTGGAGGCAAGACTTTTCCCTTTAGGCGTACAACCACCTAAGCTTAATACATCATAAAGTATATATAGGAAACCTACTCTAAACTTTAGCTTTAATAAATCATAGGATTAATCTTTATGGTTAATGCTTTAGGAAGATAGTGCTTACAGCCGCTGAAGAGGATGGAGGAATGGATAAATTCATAGAGAGCTTACAGCATAGATATTGAAGGTATCTATTGAAATACAGCATATTGAGGCTAGATTAAAGATGAGTATGCCTAACATTTTAAGATTTATTAAACAGATAAATAAAGAAGTATTTGACTTAAAAGTTTAAAATGGTCTATGCTAAGTTTACAAAGCCTTGGAATTTGTAGTAAAGATTTTATAATTGTATTTTTAAGTTTTTGCTATGGGAGTTATAGAGTTAGCTTACGAGGCTTCTAGAATACTTGTTAATGTTTTAGGAGATAGGATTGTTGCTGTAGCATTGTTTGGAAGTTGGGTTAGGGGTGAAGCATCTGATCGTAGTGATGTTGATTTCTTTGTTGTTTTTAAGGATTTTAATGAGGAGGATAGAAGATTTAAAATATATCATTACCTACATAGTGTTTTTAAATGTGATGTAACGGTGATAGATGTTGATGAGGAAAAACTTTTTAGGAATGATCTAGTAATAACTCCTCTACTATTAAATATTGCATGGGACTCCATAGTGCTGTATGACCCATCTGGAAAACTTGGGGAATTGTTTAAACGTATAAGGGAGGCTGTTAAAGATAAGCTTGAAAGATATAGAACAAGGGATGGTAAGTATGGATGGAAGCCGAAAAGTAGGCTTTTCACCACTATAACGGTGTAGTTCTTGAAGATCGATCCATTAGCGGAGGTAAACTATAGACGTAAGCTATCCCTAGAGTACTTGAAGAAGGCTGAGAAGTTTCTAGGTACAGGTGACTACAAGGAGAGTGTTGAGGCTTCACAGCTATCAGTTGAAAACGCTGCTAAAGCTGTAGTAGCTTTAAGGAGAATACCGAGCTGGACACATGATCCTTCAGATGAATTACTAGAGGTAGCATGCGAGCTACCGGCTAACTATAGAGGTTATGCTGAGAAGCTAGCTTATTTAGCTCATGAATTAGCACCTGAGCATGGTGTTACTACCTACGGTAAACCTACTGAAGGCCTTACACCATGGGAGATTTATGATGAAGTGAAGGCTCGCGAGGCTCTATGTAAAGCGAAGAAGGCTAATGAATTAATGGAGTTAATACTAAAAGATTTAGCAAGCTCTCAAAATACTTAAGCTTTTACAACTGAAAGCCTCGCCTTTTAAGGCGGGGATGAATGGAGAAGCTTATAAGTTCTGTTAGTATGTATGTCTGTCAGTGATAGGCTTGGTTAGCTGGAGTGCTCTTCGTGTGAACACATCTGGGAGTATAGGGGTAAGAGGAAATACTATGCTATCCGCCCTAATTGCCATCGGAGTGTGAATATAGCCAAGTACAAGGTAGATGTCTCTGGACGGTGAGGATTTGCTAGCTCTGACCATAAAGATGAGGGTTAGCCCCGAACCAACTCATTTAAAGAGTTGGTGAGCCTCATGAAGAGGTATGGAGAGGCGCTGAATCACGTTATAAAGTTGTGATAGAGAACAAGGCTCTGAGCCTTGGCAAAACCCATAAACTGCTCTATAATGTTCTCAAGGAGAGATATGGTTTGTCATCTAAAGTTGCTCAGGATTGCTATAGGGAGGCAGTAGCAATTGCCAAGTCATGGCTTAAAAACCCGAATAGAGGCAAAATGTCTAGGGCAAGACTCCTAGGCTTTGGTTAACATAGGTATAGCTACAGAGTTAGAGATGGCATGTTAAGATTCTAGGAGGATTTAAGCTTAGAATCATTGGATGGAAGATACGATAGCTACCCAACATAGATGCTGATTGATTTTGAGGAGGACCCATGCCGTATTTAACTTTTAATCTGCTACGTTCATGGTAAATGTGGAAAGCTTTAAATCTATCTTAAAGTGGTGTGTTTATGGAAAGCTTAAAGTATTTGGGGAGGGAGATAGAGTTTAGAGGGAGGAAGATAGGTGTAGGAGGTCCTGAGCCTAGGCTGAAGAGCGGGGAGGTTGCTAAGAGGAAAACTCAGTCGCTATGTCCTGAATGCTATAGGCTGCTTCCAGCCATAGTTTTTGAGAGGGATGGTAAAATATGGATTAGGAGGATGTGTCCGGAGCATGGGGAGTTTGAGGAGCTGTATTGGGGGGATTCTGCTCTTTACGAGAGGGTTATGAGGCTTGAGGCTCCTGATTTGAAGATTAAGATTACGTATAGGGGATTGGATAATCCATGCCCCTTCTCATGTGGGCTATGTCCAATACATGTAACTCAAACATGTCTAGCTAATGTTGTAGTTACTAATAGATGTGATTTAAGCTGCTGGTACTGCTTCTTCTACAGTGAGAAGGCTGGATACGTTTATGAGCCTAGCTTAGAGAAGTATGGTGAGATGATGAAGGCTCTAGCCAAGCAGCATCCAATAGGTGCTAGAGCTATTCAGCTAACTGGTGGGGAGCCTCTACTAAGAGATGACTTGGTTGATCTTGTTAAGATAACGAGGGAGGCTGGAATAGATCATGTACAGCTAAACACTAATGGTTTAAGATTTCTATACGATGAAAACGGGGTTGAGCTTTCCAGAAGACTTAGAGAGGCAGGAGTAAATACTGTGTATTTAAGCTTTGACGGTGTAAGTCCTGAGGTGAATTTTAAGAATCACTGGGAAATCCCATACATCTTTGAAAACTTCAGGAGGAGCGGAATGACAAGTGTTGTTCTAGTACCTACAGTTATTAATGGATGGAATACTCATGAGCTAGGATTAATTGTTAAGTTTGCAGCCTTAAACATGGATATAGTTAGAGGAGTAAACTTCCAGCCTGTATCCCTGGTTGGAATGATGCCTAAATCGGAGAGGGAGAAGTATAGAGTAACAATACCTGAAGTAATTAAGCTATTGGAGGAGCAGACAAACGGTCAAATAGATAGGAACTCATGGTATCCCGTACCTACAGCCTACATAATATCCAGATTTATAGAGGCATTCTCAAGAAGGGAGCAGTGGCATATGAAGATACATCCAGCATGCGGTATGGCTACATACGTATATGTAGATAGAAGAGGGGATGAAGTAAACTTCATACCAATAACTGAAATGATAGATGTAGATGGCTTCCTAGAATACCTTAAAGAATCAACAGGCAAACTTGAGGAGGGAGGGAATAGATACATAGCCGGAATCAAACTACTTCTAAAGCTGAGAAAATATGTAAGGAGGGATAAGCTACCTAGAGACTTCAACCCCATAAAGATAATTTTCAACGCATTCGTAAAGCATAACTATAAGGCATTAGCGGAGTTCCACTACAAATTCCTATATCTGGGAATGATGCACTTCATGGATTTATACAACTACGACGTTCAGAGAGTAATGAGGTGTGGAGTACACTACGTAACTCCTGAGTTGGAGGTAATACCGTTCTGCACATTCAACGTACTCTCAGACCTATATAGAGACCTATCACAGAAGAATAACAGCATAAGCCTAGATGATTACGCTGAAAGATTTGGAAGAAACAAAATAGGTGAACACGTAAAGTATAGGAGAGATAAGAAGAAGCTGGAGTCAGGAGAAATATATAGGAAAACATACTTACCAATAACAATCCTAAGTAAAAATACGTAACCCACCACCCTATTCAGGATAAATCCAAATCTAAACTAGTTGAGATTAATACATCTCATAAGCAACCGTTTCAACTTACATTTTAGCTTGACTTCAATACCTATTCAAGCTTTACCGTCTCCTGAATTCTAGCTTAAACATTCCCTGCTAAATCCGAGACATCATACAGGTAAGCTGTAGACAGCTGAGATCTACTATATCCTAACTTCAATACTGCTAAGTTGAATATAGTGTATTAGCTCTTAACTGCTTAACAATACAAAGTTAAATATGCTTTAACAGCTTCAATATATCGGACGTGGCAACTTAAGAAGTTGGATACAATATGTTAAGTTGCCAGGTTCAATATATCTATAGAAAAGCTTAAATTATTCTGCTTAGTAGTTTATTGGTGTTGTATTGGAGGCTAAGGCTGTTAGTAGGAGTAAGATTCTTGGAATGCAGGTTTACGGTTCTGATGCCGCGTTTATTGGAAGTGTTAAGGATATAGAGTTTACGCTTGGTGAGGGGAAGCCTCTCCTAGTTGTAGAGACAAAGTATCATACGCTAATTAGGGTAGAGTGGGGTAAAGTTGGAGCTGTTGAGGATATTGTTCTGCTTAAAGAACCTATTAAAGTAGAGGCTCCACCAACCGTAAAAACTGAGGAAACACAGACTGAGAAGAGGGAGGATATATGTCCATCATGCGGTAAGAAGGCTACATGGATACAGCAATATAAGAGATGGTACTGCTACAACTGTAAAAAATATGTATAATTCAGCCTTCAGGCGGGGGAGGAAGCTCCGGTGGCGGTGGGGGCAGTGGAGGAGTTTTTAAGCTAATGTAGAGATTTACAGCTGCAACTGTAAAAGTAATGCTTGCAATCCAGTTCAGTATTGAGCCTACAACAGGTATTAGGGATAGTATTATAACTACCACTATTACTATAATTATGAATACAATGACTGAGCCTAGATTCTTAGATACGAATGATACAGCTCTACTTAAGCTTTCACCAACACCAACCCCCTCAACTATTGCTACGATAGCGAGGAAGTAGGCTATCGGTATACCTATAATTATCACTGTTAGTATTGCTGCAATAATTGCTAAAGCAATTAGTGTAGCTATTCTATCCATAACAAGCCTAAAGCTCCTAGATAAGTCAGGCTTCCTCTGGCTGAATACATCATTAGCCATATCGATAACCATACATTCAGCAATAAATCCAAGTATACCTGCAATAAAGCTACCTAGAGTTAATAGCATAATGTTTGGAGTTGAAATTATAGCTCCATATATAATGTATTGCTGAGCAAAAACCCATCTTGCAAGAAACTCGAAAAGCAAAGCTATAACCATAGGTATTAACGAAGGCACTAGTATTATAGGATTCTTTAAAACCACGTCGAATCCACGAGATATCGAATTTATAGATGATGAAATAATTCCACCAAGCCAGAAACACGTACAAATATATAAATCTAACTATTAGTAAGGATGTCTTGTATGATGCTTAATCCATCATCTATAAATTCTGAAGCATCATCCATGATGGAGATGATAAACATGCTTAAGCTTGCAGGATGTACTGTTAGTGCGTTAAGTATATATGAATGCTGAAAACAATACTTTATGCGGCTTACAACGCTTTTACCGGTTATTCTCCTACTAATACATGTTGTAAATCCAATTCTGCAAATCCATTCAGGCAACGTATATGCTGGATATGTTCAGGTTAATGAGGAGTGGATTCCTGCTAAACCTACAAACTTAACGTTTAACGTTGGGGTTAAGGATAATGTTCTTAACGTTACAGTTACCCTAACATTTAATCATGGAGGATACAGGATTGGGAATGTAACCCAGGAGGTTTCGGGGAGTGAGTTGAGGGGCTATATGGATGTATCCATGTGGACAGGTCCTTCAGTACAGGTTATAACGTTTAAGAACGTAACATATACCTTTACAGGATTAAAAGCTGGAGAATACCTATTCAACCTCTACATAAACAAGGATTTAAGTGGACAGGTAAAAATTAAAATTGAGGAGAACACAGTTACATTAACAACCCAGCAAATACAGCTTACACCACTACTAACAGCATTAACAGCAGTACTTCTAGTTACGGTTGTAGCTGTAATCATCACAGCAGTAAAAATAGCTAAATCCAAAAAACCAACATAAATCTTATGAAAATCATATTCCAAATACGTCATAGCTGGAAGCCTACGTCTAATCATGAATCTAAATTTCAGAATTTTCCTCTAGCACTCAATTAGGTATCCATCCTTCAGAATGAAGTCTCTGCTGGTTGGCAGCTTCTCATAAAGATCTGTTGTTGTCAGCAGTATTGCTACTCTCCTCTCCCTATTTATTTTACTAAGTAGATTCATTAGTAGTTTGGAGTTTTCATCATCTATGCTTGATGTCGGCTCATCTGCCAAGATTATTTTAGGGCTATTAGCTAAGGCACGTATTACAGCTATACGCTGCTTCTCCCCTCCACTTAGTGTTTCAGGAAATCTTTCAGCAAGGCTTGTTAAGTCAAAGTACTCTAAGAGCTCACGTATCCTCTTCCTCCTCTCATGCCTGCCTACTCCAGCTAGAGCAAGCGGTAGCTCTATGTTCTCAAGAACTGTTAGGGAGGGGATTAGGTTGAAGAATTGGAATATGAAGCCTATGCTATGTAGTCTAAGCTTCGACTTCTCATCATCGCTAAGCATGTTTGCTACTCTTCCGAAAACCCTTACCTCCCCTCTATCCGGCTCCTCCAATAGTCCAACAATCTTAAGCAGCGTCGTCTTTCCAGCACCGGACCTCCCCCTAATAGATATGAAATCCCCCTCCCTAACACATAGATTTACACCCTTCAATACCTGGCTTAAACCATAGCTTTTCCACACATCAACAAGCTCAATTAAGCTTCTACCTAGCTGCATAAACTCTTACAGCCCTATTTGAATATACTAGATCTAGCTGAAATATTTTCTCCATCCAGCCTCTAGATAGATCAATACTGTATCCTCCATAAACAACATATCCGTTCCTCATCATCTGATCGTAGATAAACAGGATCTGCGGCTTAGAGCCTTTCCCCATTAAGTACTGAAGACCCTGGAAAACATCGACGTTTAAGCTGAAGTACTCTCTTAACAGGTAGGAGGTCTTCACATCACCTGCAACCGTACAGTTACCGGCTACATCCCTAACCCATATAGCTGCATGGTATTCAGGCTGCCTGTAGAGCCAGAAGTACCCCATGTAGCGTTCCTGAAGGATTGTTGAGGCATATATACTGTAGGAGTTTATAGCTGTAATAGCTATTAGGGCTACTATAGCGGTAGCCTTCACTTTGGGTTGGGCTCTATACATTTTATGAAGTCCAAATGCTGAAAGTATTGTTAGCGGTATGCATAGAGGGTTTAAAGCTCTATACGCTAGGGTAAGTCCTAACGGTGAATCCCCGAAAACAGCGTATGCTTCAAGCCCTACAAGTGTTGAAAGCCAGAGAATAGGTGATAGATCGTTTTCACCCTGCATACCACGTATTTCTCCAATCCCTAAAAACGCTAGTGGAGACAGTAGGGTGAAGGATGATGCGTACAGCATGTAGTGGATTGGTAGGATTGGAGCATCAGGCATTATAGTTTTCCTCGTGCAGAGAAAAGCAGTAAGGGAAACAGCTACCATCAATACGGTGCATGTAAAGATTGTTCTATATCTGGATGGTTTATGGGGTTTAAGGATTAGGTATAGCGCTACGGTGAATGCGAGGACCTGATAGGAGAAGGCTGAAAGCATATTGCTTAACGTAATAGCTACCTTTAAGCCCCTATAGGCGTAAAGCCCAAAGTAAAGCATAGCTATAGCTGATAGAGCTGAAACAGGAAGAAGGCTGGAGCTGCCGGATCCTAACCCCTCCCTAAACCTAGCAGTGGAGGAGGCTAAAGATATGCTTGCCAGAACCGCTATGGCGACTAATACTGTTAGATGATGTGATAGAACTAGAGCTGCTGAAGCTAATACGAAAAGCAGCATCCTCCTCCATCCTCTTAGAATTAGAAAAATAAGGATGGAAAGCATACATATAGGGTTAGCATACGTCTCCTTCGTAACCCCAGCCGTAAATAGGGTGTAGGGGTAAGCAGTAGCTAGCAGGATTAAGCTAAGTAGAGCTAGCCTATAGCTCCACTTTACCCTTACCAGCACGTAGAGGATGGGGATAGTTAATGCTCCTGCTAGCGGGATTCCGGCCGCCATTGCATCCTTAGGTTTAAAACCGGTAACTATGGAGAAAACCACGCCGAATAAGCTGTTTGCAGGCCAATAACAGTTATAGCCATCCAGCATCCTGCTCTCCAAGCTTATAGGCGTATACTCTAGGACAAGCTCAGCATTCCTAATGGGGCTCCAAGCATCTGTTGAGAATGGTAGACTGCTTAGAAGGGTTGGGTAAAGCCTTAAGGTAAAGGCTGCTAGAAGAGCTAGCGTCAAGTAGATATTCCTCCTCACTCCAAGCCACTTCTAAGAATACTTACTGAGACAAGTAGGGAAGCTAGGATGATGTTTAGGGCTATGGTGGATAGGTCGATTTGAAGAGGGGCTTTATGCGATAGAGCCTGAAGGTAGCTGCCTTCCTGAATTACTGTTAAGACAGCTACGGCTAAGGAAAATCCTATTGATGAGGATGCTATAGACCATGGTAGAAGCTTAATAAGCATATCCCTCTTCAAAAGCCTCCTCGATACTCCTATAGACCTTAATACGTTTATCTCACCCCTATGCTGGGCTAGAATGGTTTTAGAAGCTGCATCTACGCTAATACTTGAAAATAGGAAAACCATAACTGAGATGATAAGTAGGGACTCCCTAGTTACTCCATACCTCTCCATATAGCTCCTCATAAAGCTGTAGACTTCATCAACACCTATGTTTTCAGCCTTAAACCCCACAATCACTCTAGGAATAATCCTCACCGCCTCCTGGCTTAGCGTTGGACTTGAAGATTGGCTTGGCTTATAGGCTTCCCCAGCTATTTCCTCGAAGATCTTGTGGGGGTTTGTGATGCTTCTATCTATCTTGAACCTTATTAGAGTAACGTAGCTATAATCTGTTCCCCGTAGCCACTGTCCAACGTATAATGGTGCGAGAACCTCATCATCCATAGGTGAATACGATACAAATACTCCCTTAACCTGCAGCTCCAGACATCTATCTGCTAGCACACCTAGAACAATAACTCTATCGTTAACGCCTATATGAAGCCTTCTAGCAGCATCCCTCCCTACAACAACATAGCTTAAGTCATCTAGATTAATCATACTACCCTCAACTATGGTTAGCTTATTTAGCTTTACGAATTCTTCAGGAACAATCCCCCTTAAGAATGCTGATCCACCATTCACAATGCATGGAGCTACGACTTCAGGACTGCTTGCTAAAACCCCACTTAATACACTTAGCCTTTCAGATAAGTATAATGGAACTAAGCCTGTAAAGGGTGTTCGACTACCCCTATCGTAAACAGCTACAATATCCTCAGCTTCACCAAGATATGAGGTAAATCCCCTATAGAAGCTTAGAAGAATTAAAGCAGTTACTGAGAAAAGCATGGAGGACATAGCGACTACTAGGGCAAGAGCTAGGATACGCCGCTGCCTAAGATATTTAAAGCCTATAAGCCTCACGGAAACACCATCAGCAGATACCTTCCATATATGCATATTACTGCATCCCTTTAAATATTAGCAGTCCATAAACAAGGTTTTCGACTTCTCTTCAGCTTTTCTTACCAACTCTTCATTTACTACGTATCTTGCATCTTCAAGCTCTATAGAAGGTTTTAATAAAGCCTCCGCCATACAACTCTTTTAAGTTTTAGTATCTTATCATGATAACATAAGCTCCCAGATAAGTATTCACAGGACTGGGGTTTAATGCTTGAAGTCTACATTAGTTTTAAGCAAGACAATTGAAGAATAGGATGGAGGATTACATCAAGTTAATGTAGTGGAGCTCTAGAAATTTAAGGACTGCAGTTAGACCTTTAAAGCATTTTTCAAGTTCTTCTCTCTTGACTTGTTTAATTTCTTTAAGCAATTTTCTCTCACTTATGTCTGCTGTAATTCCTAAAATCTCCCGAAACCTTTGAATTTCTTCCTCCATCCCTTTTTCTTCGCCAGCTACGGCAACATAGATACTTAAATGAGATAAGCCATGAACCCCTCAAAAACCCAGGCATTTTCCCCTATTGGCTCCATTTTCCTAATGATGCAGCCATGCTTCTTAAGCTTCTCGCTTAGCTCCCTTAAATCCGGACTTTTAATATGCTCCTTATCCACAATAAATAGGATGTTATTGATTTTGTAGCGGGAATGTATGAGCACAAATACTGCTTCAAGAGCACTAATTCCTCTTTTCACAACGTATGGATATGGAAGTGATGTTAAGACAAGTGTGCAGCCAGTTCCATTATATTTTGGAGCTATTTCACTAAGAATTCTCTTCTCCTTCATTCCATTACCTAAAATTACAAGTATTTGCTTCCCAGTATCGTGAAGGACTTCAGATAGCTTCAGCTCTACCACCTGAAAAGCTTCCTAACATCCTGCCCACTTTCAAAAAGTTTTTCAAGCTCCTCAATAGAAAGACTTTTCCAATGTAAGATATCGTCTTGTGTCTTCCAAAGCTGGATTACTCTTCCATCTTTAGGATCAAGCTCCACGAAGCTATTAAGCACATCTATTGAGTGTGTTGTAGCTATGACTTGCCAATCCCCACTTGTAAGCCACCTTAACATAGAATTAATAAGCGCCGGATGAGTTGCTACCTCTAAATCATCCCATAAGACAACTTTTGGCTTAACAGTTTCAAGCCAAAGGATAGCTGGCAGTAACCGTTTAATGCCCTCACCAACATCTCTAAACTTTACATAATGGACATAATAACCCTCTTTAAGAGTTTCCTTTCTAACAACAAGATCTCCCCGATGATTAATTAAAACTTCAGTAAACCTGTCCGTAATTGTACCAGCAATTATTTCTTTTACTGCTCTTACGTGAGCATTAGTTTTTACAACATCATACCAGTGACGGTTTATAGCATCTGCTAAAACCTCAATGAATTGGCTATTATTCGGTATGTAAACAGTGTAGGTAAGAAGCTGATTACTCACTTCACTTGACGAGTTTCCTCTAAGTAAAGCAGCAATTGAGGAAAGATCATCGTATTGTTTACCTAAAATAACTACTTTAAAGCTGCCATTAGGGTAAACGTTAAGCTCAATAGGCTTCCCCTCCAGTTCCACACGTATTGTTGCTTTTCCACTATAACAGTAAACAAGAGATTCTGTGTTCTTATGGATCATACTAAAAATGTCAAGTCTTGTTTTATCTATAAATGGCATGGAGAAGTTCCATGGAGTTGGAAGGAAAAAAATGCCTTCAAGTATGGAGGTTTTACCTGCATTATTTGGACCAATTAAGAGCGTGAACTTAGCTAACTCTATAGGTTTCTCACATTTTTTAATGCCTTTAAACTCAGTAAAATCAACATTCTGAAACATTTCTCATCATTAAATTATTACAACATTCATTATTAAATCTTTGCTTTGTGCTTAAGGCTCTGTAAACTTAAGCCTTATCTAGGTTTTTCTCCTTTAACTATGTGATATTATGTCTAGGATTATTAATTTGTTAGGGAGGAGCCTCATATATTCTATAGTATTTCATATAACTTTTTCTACCGCTTCTTTGAGTATATGTTATAGTTGCTTGAGGTTTTGAGGATGAAGGGAGATTACAAATTCAACATAAGGCGAGCAGATACCTAAATGGAAACAATAGTGGAAGGAACTTTAGCGAAATACTATAGATTCATCCTCCAACTCTCCCTGCAAACATTTTGTTAAACGTATTTACATATCATAATTGCTGCTCCATATATCTTGTCCGCATCGACTTCAAGGCTGGAATTATGCATCCTAGGATTGATGATGTAAGCGTTAATAGGATTATTTGGGTAGCTTGCTCCACTTTTAGGAAGGGCGTTATATCTATGCTTGGCTGAATCCATCTTAGAATTGTTGAGGCTACCTGAACTCCAACTATGCCTAAAGCTACTCCAAATATTGATCCTATAAGAGCTATGGTTGCAGTGTATGTAGCTACTAGGGTGAAGACCAGTTTTCTCCCAGCTCCTAAAGCTTTAAGCATAGCTATTTCATAGCTTGAATCCACTATAAGCCTTACAGAAATTATGTAGGAGGAGGCTGCAACTACTGCGTAGACAGCTAGGGACAAAACGTTTAGGAGGGATACTGTCTGCATATTCATCTGCCTCATAAACTCCCCAAGCTGCTGAGTCTGAATAAGCTTAACGTTTCCAGGTAGCTGCTGCATAATCCTACTTAAAGCCTCCGATCTATTCACATCCTCCCTTAGGGAGAACTCGATGAAGGATACTGTATCATTACCTCCTGTAAGCATGTTCGCCGCCTCCATAAGAGCCAATAGTTCAACATCACTCTGCACTCTACTCCTAAATACACCAACAACCCTAGCCCTCAACTGTCTTCCACCAACAGCTAAGCATACCTCATCCCCGAGACTGATGGAAAGAGTTTCCGCAAGTATTTCACCTATATTTACCTCCATCCAGCTCCTCGCAGCTGTCCCGTTTACATATGCCCCCCTCATCTTAAGAAAGCCAGCAACATCCCCCACACCCCTAACATACACTTTACAGCTGCCAATACGTGTAGTTAGGTTAGCTATAAACATCTTCTGGGGGTAGACATACTTAACGTAGCTAAGACCGCTAAGCCTACCAGCTAATTCTACATCTAGCTTACTGTCCGTTAAAGCTTTAGAGCTTGAATTCAGGATTAGATAGGTTCCAGCCGGGCTTACAATTCCTGCAAGTATTTGAGCCTGCAAATCAATATAGTTAGTTATGGAGTTCATAGAGGCTATAATAGCTACTGGAAGCGCTACCGCTAATATGGATAAGGATACTCCACGTTTCCGAAGAAGCATCTTAAAGCCTAAAGCCGACACTACAACCACCAATATCTTACAATGCAGCGGCAATATTAATATTGCTGATAGACTTAACAAATCAATAGTTACACGTGCCACATATCAACTCTAAGCCTTCCTAAAATAATTCCCACTATCTCAACGGCTTTTCTAGCGTATTGAAGTGTTTTCTTCAGCATCATCCCTACTATATATCTCCCAGGGGTGAGACCTCTAGCAGGCTCTCCATAAGTTGCTCTGCCACGCTCCGGAGCAAGGATCTCTGCTAAATTGCCAGCTCCTCCACTAAGTGTCTTACATCAAGAGGTATTTGCTGAGCAATTTCTCTAAGCTCATGGGAAGGATCGTGGGACCAGCTTGGAATCCTAAAAACAGATATATGGCTTTAGCAGAGTTTTCAACAGTAAGCTGTGATGATGCAACAGTATCTCTGAAGCCTCCGCGTTTAAAGGATTCCTCAGCATCCTTCAAGTAGTTTTCTGCAAGCCTTAACCCATAGTTAACCTCAGCCCCAGGATCAATACTTATAGGCATTAAACCTCCACTCGTGTTTCCATCTAGCCTCCTCCAACCATACCTACCATCAGGAGTTTTATACCTTACAAGACCAGCCTTCTCCACGAGTTCTCCAGCTTTCGCTATGAGCTTACTGATCCTACCCATTCTATCATATATTACAACACCATCCATTAAGATGTTAAGTAGGAGGAGTGTTAGCTCTAAGCTATCTTTAAACAAGTCCTCAGCACACATATCGATAAGCGTTACAGCTCTCCCAACATGTTTAGCTATAATCCTATATATAGCTGAACGAACCTCCATACCCTTAAGACTCTTTAACACAACAAGTAAATCAACATCACTACCCTCACCGAAATCTCCACGAGCCCAACTACCAAATAATACTAAACCCATAAACTCCTCTTCAAGAGCCTCCTCAAGATCTCTACAACACAACTTAAGCCTCCCAACCAATTCCTCCAAGTTCATAAATACCCTCTAAACCTCTACTCTTACAGTCCTCTTAATAAATATTTCAGCAAACTCATCCTTAACACAGTAACAGCCTCATCAGATTTAACATCTCCATTTATCCAGCACTAATGATTTGAGGTATTACTGCATGTTCTTCATCGTATTTCCCCTAATAACATAATGGCTTCACCATAAGTAGAGAGCTCTAGTAAGGCTTAAATCTACAAAGTCATAATCAGTAAATCGGATGATTCTATGCCATACCTAACTTCTCCAACTGAGCCATATTAATGGACTATTATCTGCTCACATAGTTTAGTGCTACTCTACACTCCTCAACAGCCCTGTAAAGCCTCTCAGATACTTGAACTACATCACCCCCTCCAATATGCTACCTCCTCAAGATATTTCTCAGCAGGCTTAACGCAGGCCTCAGCAATAATTTAGGATCGATCTAGCATATAGATGTCCACCATGCTTAATCCCTCCACCAACTCTCTAATAAGCCTTTCAGAACATGTATGATGCGGACATAGCCTCTTGATGGCCTCCACAAGTCCTTGATGGTATGTTATTACTGGCTTCTAAGCCCTATTAAGCTGAGCCGGCTACTAAACCTATTTCAATTTTCATCTATTTCCTGCAAGCTTAGCTTCATAATGTAGGATAATGTTTATAATCGGCTTTAGAGGCTTCACCCCCTTAAACATAAGCTTAAAGTTTTCAATATCTCCCTGATTAATCCCCCCTATAATAGGCATTAGCGTTAGGTAAATTATCGTAAAGACAACTGCACCTACAGCTAGGTTTATGGGGCTTGGCAGTCTAGAATATGCTACTAAAAGTAGTAGTGGAGTAGCTGAAATAGCTGAGGCGAAGTATATTAGAAGAATGCTTCGAACATCTATATTAACGTGAAGCCTCCTTAACGCTACCGAAAGGCTGTAGATAGTTGATGCTAGGCTTGATGCTAGAAAACCCACTATTAAGCCTGGAACAGAATAGGTTTTCGCTAAGATGAATGTAAGCGGTGTGAGGAGTATTGAGTATATGAGGGTTGCCTTAAGATTTATCTTTGTCCACCCTACACCCTGGAATAAGCTTCCCCAAACAACTGAGCCTAAGCCAGCATAGAGGAAGACGATGCTGTATAGGGATAGAAAATCCGACGCCATACTGTAGGCTTGACCATAAATTATTGAAACCAAATCCCTAGACATCACGATTACAAACATGGAGGCTGGAGCTAGAATAGCTGCAGTATACTTAACGGAGTATTTAACCATCCACCTAATCTCCCCACTATTCAGGCTTAATCTTGAAAAAGCGGGGAAAAGAGCTGTAGATATTGGTCCTGTAAGTAGGGACATAAGCGATGCAAAGTTAGCAGCAACTCTAAAATTCCCAACCATAACGTTTGAGGTAAGCCATGCCAAAACCATTCCCTGATAAGTTCCAACAGCGCTTTCAAGAGTTGATGAAAAATATAGGGGTAAACCATAGCTTAACATAACCCTTAAATCCCCCCTAAAAGCACTATTTACTCTCGGATTCAGCCCTCTATAATGGTTAACGTAAACAATCACCGTGCCCAATACAGCTGCAAGAAGATAGCTTAAAACAAATCCTAAAACAGCTCCCAAAACACTGAATCCAGCAACTATTAGAATCGGGCATAAAACACTTCTCGCTAGCTGAATCACTACAGATAGTGAAGCTGAGCTCCTCATATCGTTAAACCCTATCAATGTTGAATTAACAGTTCCATAAACACCATTAAATAAAGCTAGGAAAACAGCAACCCTAACGAGGAAAGCCAGCTCAAGCCTATTTATAATTAGCGCTGCAAGCATATCTGAAAGTGTTAAGCCGATAAATAGCGTGATGAAGCATGTAAAAACCTTAAATATAAATCCACTCCTAATCAAGGAAGCTAACCTACCATACTCCCCCTCAGCTCTAAGCTTAGCTGAAAACCTAGTAAGAGCTGGACTAACACCAAAATCAGTAAACAATAGGAGAAAACCTGGAACAACCAAACAAAGCGAGTACACACCATAAAGCTCAGGCCCCAATAAACGGGCAACAACAATTGAGGCTAAAGCAGCTATCAAAGTAGCTAAAGTCTGCCCACTAAAAAGGTAAAAAGCCCCATAAGCAGCCTCACTAGCCACACTAACCAAGTCATCACGTGAATAAGCCATCCACAACAACCCCCTATTAAGCTTTACCCTACCCTAAGCTCTTATTCCTACTCTATTTATTCTTATCTATTCTACGCTAGAACCTGGCGACTTAACATATTGTACTTAACTTCCTAAGTTGCCATGCCCCTACGCTAGGGAAAACAGCTAAAACCAGGGGAGTAATTAAACCAAGGAATTAAGCCATAAAGCTTAAATAGATAACAATAGGGATATATTCATAATGCAAATATAAGTTGTGATTGAGGCTTTATTGAAGATGCTTAGTGAACCTCTTAACCCGGATGAAAGGGTTGAACTTCATCTTAAGCTATCTGAGAGGTATATGGATGAAGCTGAGGAGTTTTTGAGGAGGGGGGAATATGCTCAAGCATCTGAGAAGGCGTGGGAAGCTGCATCCCAGGTTGTTAAGGCTTTAGCCACGAGAAGAGGGGAGGAGATTAGAAGCCATAGGGGGCTTCATGAATTTGTAGCGAGAATTTCTGAGGAGCAAGATAGGGAGATTGGTAGGCTTTGGAGAAGTACTACATCACTACATCAAAACATCTATGAGAACTGGTTTACTGAAAGCCAGGTGGTTGATGGTGTTGAGGACGTGAAGAAGCTTATAGAGAAGCTTAAACAGTTAGTGAATTAAGCCTACGTTCACCTTAAAATACTCAACGTACTCACCTGAATTGTGGAAGAATACTTCAACGTAGATATGTCATAAGCCTCAATACGGAGGATCAATACACTACTCAACATAAAGACACCTCAGCCTACAGTATTTAAACTCAAAACATCAGCTATAAACTAACTATGCTCTATAGACTCCCATAAATTAACCTGTAAATACTAGTTTTAGAAGCATTCCTATTATTCCTAGTAGTATTGGAAGATTGAACGCGATGAAAAGCTTCACGAATAAGCTCATCTGACCCTCCAACCTACTAATCCTTACATCTAAGCTATTTATTCTAGCCTCAAGCCTCCCAATATCCTCCTTTGTTGTCTTCCTTAAATTCTCAATATCCTCCTTTGTCGCTTTTCTTAGATTCTCAATATCTTCTTTAGTTGCTTTCCTCAAATTTTCAATATCTTCTTTTGTTGCTGCTCTTAGCTTCTCAATATCCTCCTTCGTTGCTACATCCCTGATCAATGCGTTTATTATTGCTAGCCTTACGTCAGGCTCAACGACAAGTAGCTCAGCTAAGCGTTTACGTGAGCCAACATCCTTCTCGAAAAGCTCAACAATCCTCTCAGCACTCAACCCATCCATACCATAAATTAAGAGGAGAAGTATAAAAATGTTTATTTAAATTACAGATTTATTAGATGGTTGAAGCGGGGTTTAAGGAGTTGCAAGTAATTAGACTATAGCTAAGACTCCTACCTTTAACTTCTTCAACTTTTCTAATTTCCATCCTTAATATAGGTAATTCTCAATCTAGAATTTCTATTGTTTCTCTAAATTCTTCAATATCTTATATAAAGCAAAATTTATTTAATCATCATAAGGAATTGACGACACCAACATACTTTATATAAGTACTCTAAATCCTGTAGAGTAGTGTGAGAATCTTATTGAGTAGATACTTGTAATTATTATTCTATTAATCTTTATCAATAATGTATTCAAACTCCAGGCTAGGCGGAACTCTATAAATTTTTACCATGTTAAGAGTTGGAGTTCCTTCATATTCTTTAATTCGGGATATTTATTTAGGCATGGTTCCTCCAGCAATTTCTCCGGGACTTCTGGAGGTAGTAGGAACACTTCATCAGCTTTCTTCAACTCCTTTGGGCTACGTATATGAGTTAAGTCATTTCCAAGATATACTTTACCGTTTCCAAGCAGTTTCCTAACTTTTGCTAAGTACTTCCTAAGCGATTCCCACAATATCCTGGTATTTTCATCAATTTCACTCCAAGGATCACTGTAAAGTGAGGCTGCAAATATGTTATGTATTCCCTCAAATATTCTTGGTGTGAAATTCCAGGTTGCATAAACTCTACCCTTCCACTCAAACAATTCCCATCTTGGAACAGTCCCCCTCCTCCCATCCTCATATTCAAATACATAAACTCCTAAAGCTTCATTCACCTCCTCCTGACTTAAGCCCTTAACATTCTCAACTATTACTACTAGATTTACACCCATCCCTATAGAATAGTAGGGAAGCTCTTAAAACTTATCTTAAAACTACGTGCTTGTCTCAGTTAGCTCTATTAGCCGCCTTATTAGGGGATTCTTGCCTTAACATCATCACTTCAAGCCCCACCTCATGAAAACCATACACATGCAGGTGGTTTACTGCATCCCAGCCGGGCTGAACATCCATGCCAAACTTATCGGAGAGCCTCCTCACAGCTCTTTCAAGCATGATAACAGTCCATCCCCTCTCCTCAGCATCCTTCACTTCCGGGAGACTGAAGCGTTCAGATAATGCTTTAACACATTCCTCAGCATCCTCATAGAGTTTCCCGGATGATTGGACAGCATCCCCTAGCCAAATACTCCTCAGCCTCGATAGCAGATACTTAATGAATTCAACCCTCCTAAAGGAAGACATAACTATCCTCTCAATACTCTACAAGATAATATTCAACATCACTTAAAACTTATACCCTCATTAATAGGTTGATTTTAAGAGTTTAATGGATGCAGTATTGGCTTATTTAACATTCCTCTTAAAAAAGCGGTCATTGACCAAGCTTATGCCTACTAATTATGGAGTTTGCTTAATGCAAGGTTCTAAGCTCTACAGTAGCAAGCTTATCTTCAGCTGAGAAGTGATAGATTTATGAATGGTATGAGTATGTAGTTTGCCTCAGAAAGCCTTCCAGTAAAATGGAGGGGATAACCTAATAAGTGCGTTTATGCTTATTGTGTACTGGTGCTGGGATGAGTGGAGAAGTTGAGGTTAAGCAACGTATAGATCTTGCAGTGAAATATCTTGAGGAGGGTCTAGCTGATAAAGATCCTGTTCAAGCTAGTGAAAAGCTGTATAAGGCTGCTGAGGAGGCTGTCAAAGCACTTGCAGTATGCTTCAGTATGGAGGATATTCTTAAGGTTGTTGGTGGGAGGGGTAGATGGACTGTTTCAGAGCTTGAGAAGGCTGTTTCAAGAATATCTCTGCAAAAGCTTTCAGGAAGCTGGGTGATTGGTTTAGCATTGCATGGGATAGAGCGAACTATCTACATGTTTGGGGATTTCACGAGGCAAAACTAGACTCAGATGCTGTGAGGGGGAGAATGCTAGATATAGAAAGGATGGTTTCAGAAGCAAGGAAGATTATCTATGGATAATGATTTAGGATGATTTGAACTCCTAACCAATAGCTATGAGCCTTAACACTAGCTGAAGACTTAAGGTAGAGGGTATGTTGATCCTATAGGAGGCTTTCAACGTCTTCTATAAGCTTCCCCACCTTCCTAAGCTCCTCCTCAGCCTCCTCCGGTGTTAGCACCCCACTGTAGAAGCCGTCGCTGTGGAGAATGCTTCTTCTAGCCTCAACCCTATCGTAGATTCCAAGCCTCGAAACCTCCACGAGCTTGCCGGCAAGATCTCTAAGCTTCCTCCTCCTATCAGCATGCGTTACAGCTTCCCCGTAGCCATACCTGATAAGCAATGCATCAACAGCCTTAACGGCAGCTAACCAGCCCTTCCCACAGGAGTCCCTAACCTTCAATGAATCACCACTCTTCACACCCTCCACCAGCTCCTGAAGAGCTCTCGCTAAGATCTCCTTCGCCTCACGAAGCCTGCTTAATGCATCCAACCTCCCACCACACACCATAACTCCCACAGAATCTTTTAAGCTTTAGTAGCGGGATTAACACTCTCCACGGTAAGATGCTCATTGATTGGTTGTTTCACTACTCTTCTAGACTCCCACCTCATACTCCATACACGCGCTATAGACTCAATAGATACTCCAAAAGCTTAAGAAATGTAGAATTCAAGGCATCATAAATGTTATCAATGTCGCGAACAGTATTCCCGAACCTCTTCACGATAAGAGGCTTAAAATATATATTATAATCCGGATTCAAATAGTGGTTTACATGTGATCACTAATGATATCTTCCAGAGTCTTCACAACCTTAAACCTAATTCCTGAATTTCCCGCATGAGAATTGAAGCATCAGTAGCCCTGAATATACTTGGTCAAATGAGATGGTTATGCTGTCTTATCTGTCTTGACATTTATCCACATTACTTTACTTCTGGATTTTTCTTTTGGGTGCTTGCTGCTCACATTGCTTCTTCCAATACTCTCCTCACAGCCTCCCTGTGTAGTGGTGTTTGCCAAGCGATGTATCTCCCTACGCCCAGCTCTAAGCTCTTTTCTGGTGGCGGTTCATCAACCCAGTACCAGCCCTCCCTCCCCTCAATACTGTCGACAACGAGGTTAAGCTCAACGAGCTTGTCGAGGAGGGGTAGCCGCTCTCTTGTGAATAGCGTGTCGGGGTCTTCGACTGCTTGCATCAGCCACCTCCGCTCCTCCGGGACTAGCGACTGCGTGAAGGCTGTAAGCCTCTTCCTCCTGGCGAGCTTGCTGAGAACGATTCCGGCATCCCATCCCGCTTGGTACAGCTGTGAAAGCATCCATGGATTCCCGCCCACCCATCTCCACACCTCCTCTGGATAGGGCTTAGGGCTAGGTAATTTCTCGTATAGCTCCTCGAAGCCCTTCTTAGACATGTTCCATATAGGCATTAAGTCAGCCCACCTATGCCTACCAATCTCCCTCCTAGACACTCCCTCGCTTGTAGCTACTACCGCTACGATCCTCTCATAGCTTTCCGGAGGATACTCGATGAGGTTGAGGAGGCTCTTCACGTATACTCCGGCCTTCTCCAACCCGATGGCTTGGAACACCTCGTCAACGAGGACTGCTACCTTTCTTTTGCCCAGCTTCAACAAATCCTTCACGGCATCTATTGCCAGTGTTGCGAGCTTAACCTCCGCTGTACCAATAACCTCCGCTGCTGCTCTAACAAACTTCTCCACGACAGCCTTCACGTCGGTGCAGGTAAGGTACTCCCTATGCAATGGGTCTACGTAAACCACCTCATATCCTCCCTCCCTTAGCAGTTCAGCAGCCTGCCTAAGCCAAGCAGTCTTCCCACAACCCTCAGGCCCAAATACAGCGATGGGAAACCTAGTGCCTTTCCCAGCCCACTCCAAAACCTGCTGGATAGCTCTATCCCTATCTACAAACTCCACATGGAGATCGGGAGCGAAAGGCAGCTTAACCCTCTTCATGAGACAGCCCTCAGACACATGTCTTCCATATTCTTCTAACATCCTCCCCCTTATATTTTACGCCTAAGGATGCTCTTGTAAGCCTAGAATATGCTATGGCTAATCTGCTTGAGGATGGAGAGGATTACAAACTCAGCAAAACAATAAGCGTAGACAAACATTCTGAACGATAAGGTGAACATAAACTCATCGAATCTAACGTTAAAGCTTTTCCTTAATCTCTCTACATACGAGGAATACTGTTGGAGAAGTTGAAATCAAAACCTTAAACCCTAGAAGCCGGAGCAAACCATATTACTGGGGTAAATGTGGAAAGTAAGAGTGAATACATTTCTACTCGGAGCTGACTGATTAACTTAAATTTTCATCACAATTCTCTCCTGAATATATTGGTGGTATTCTCTCATAATGTCTCTTGGAATTGGATTTTCAATTTCCACATCTTTTACTTTCTCCATCAGCTCTTCGTCTATGGTGTAGATCTTGTTTATTCCAAGATTTTTAGCTAACTCTATCAAATAGCAGTCCCATGAGGAAATATTTAACCCTGATGCTGAGAGTATGGCTTTCTCCACGATATCTTTAGGAAGATTCTCATAGAATGCTGGAGATTCAACGGATAGGGTTTTTAATAGAGCCTTCGCCACATTAATACTTCTAAGTTTCAGGTATCTCGTCATTATAATGTAAGCTCCCATATATGTGCTTACGGGGATTAGGATGAGCCTTTTAAGTGTAAGAGCATCAAGCAACAGTTGAGCCGCATATTTTCGTGCAGGATTTCTGAAATGCGCAAGAACTATAATGCCAACATCAACTACTGCTTCGAACTCCAATTTTGCGGAGCGCATACTCTCTGTCAACATACTTATCTCCCCCCTCAACCTTCACAGTATCTAACTCTAGGCTTGGAGCAATCTCCTCCAACTCTGCAAAAGCTTTACGGATATTCTCCATGGAGAACTTCTCCAATATAATCCTACTCCCAACAACCCTACACACCATCTCCATCCCCTCCTCTATCCCAACAGCTCTCCTAACATCCTTCGGGAGAATTATTCGACCCTGCTTATCCACCTTAACAATTCCCTCCACATTTACCACCATTCACTCCATAAAAATGCCACATATAAACTTTATGAGGAAGCTGTTGCAAGCGTAATTTAAGACAGTCACCATTAGCTTCACAGCCCAATCCCGGAGACCATCGGAGTCTTCGTGAAGGTTGCTCCTGTATCCACAGGTTCATCCAGCTCAGCGGAACGTTCCCATTGTAAACCCTAAACCATTTTATCATATACTTCAAACCATCCTCCAAGCTGATTTTAGAGCTCCGGAATCGTTTATGTAGGCTATCTCTGAGGTCCACTGTATGATTTTTGCATTGAGTTTTTCAAGCTTCGACTTCACGTTTCTGTATGTAAGGTATATTCTGTATGCTTCTTCAAGATCTCCTACAGCTCTCCACGGCTTTAACGGAACTATTACGTTTAGGCTTCCCCCATGGTTTTTAAGGATTGAAGCAGTCTCAACAAGCTTTGAAGCATCGTATAGCAGGCTTGAAATAGCTATACTCCTATTTTCCAGCTGGATTACTCTATACGGTATCCTATACGTCTGCGTTATGGGGAGTTTTGAAATTATTTCCTCAATCTCCCTTCTCGTAGGAGGCTCAACATACTCGAAGAACTCCCTAACCCTTAAAACCCGGCTTTCCAAAACATTTCTTACAGCGAAGACTATGGCTTCATGTGGGCTTAACGGCTTAAACACCCCCCAATCCTGAATATTTATAAACTGTGTTTTCAGCCTCCTCCTGTAGGAGGCTATGGTGGATGATAGGAGGGCTGAGGCAAGCTGATCGCAGACATGTGGTGTTGGACTCCTCAAATCGTAGAGTATTGATACACCCCCGCCGGACTCATCCTCAAACACCTTAATCATCAACCTCCTCCTCCTAGATGAAGCCTTCCAATCTATACTTCTTAAAGAATCCCCGGGAACATAGTCCCTAGTCTCATAGTATAAACCACTTAAAGCCGGGGCTTTAACCTCAACGCTTAAGTATTCAGCTCCATATCCACCCCTCAAAATAGCTAAAGCCTCCAGAAGCCAGTAGAGGGCTTCAGGCAATACCTGAAACTCCACACTACACGGTACATCCTCCCTCCTAAGGAATAGCTTAAGCATGCTGATCCTCAATACGTTTAGGCTTCTAATAGTGAATCTCCCAGAATACGGGAATGTAGCTGTAGCCTCCACGGAGAGTTTTCCATTAAATCCTTTCTGAGATATGATTTTAAGCCAGCTTGGAGGGTTTTCCAGCCTAAACACGCCGTAGCCCTCCACGCTCAGCATTAGCTTCGGCTTCTCCCAGACCCAAACCCTCCCCCCAGCATTCACGCTACATCTACACTTACCCCTCCACTTTAATTGTGAAGCTGTAAGATCCAGCAGGATCAATGCTGATAGGAGTGTAGCTGCTATGAGGATTGCGGGGTCAGGCTTCAAGCAGTGGAGGAGTAGGAGGATTATTGTTGAGGAAGCCGCTCCAACCCCTCTAGATGTTGGAAGAATCAAGCCTTAGGAACCTCAACAGATTCCAAAGCCCTATTTATAATATCCATGGGGTTTAATCCCTCAACCTCATACTCAGGCTTCAACGTAATCCTCTTAAGAAACACGTATTTAGATATTGATTTAACATGGTCGGGTAATACGTAATCCATCCCATCAATATATGCTAAAGCTCTAGATCCTCTATAAAGCCATATTGATGCTCTCGGTGATGGACCTGCGAGAACCTCCCTCTGACCCCTAATAAAGTTCACTAGGCTAACTATATACTTCTTAACCCTCCCTGAGACGAAGACATTCATAACCTCCCTCTGAGCCCTCAAAACATCCTCCACGGAGACCGTGGGCTTTATAACTGCGGAATCTATAACGTCAGCTCTGGAAACAATTTCCTCCTCCTCCTCAGGTAGGGGGTATGAAACAGGGTAGTAGTATGCGAATCTATCAACCTGAACCGGTGTAAGAGGGTATGTTCCCTCCCCACCGTATGGTAGCTGGGTAGCTAAAACTATGAATGGATCCGGTAGGGGTATAGTATTCCCCTCTATTGTTACACATCCCTCCTGCATAGCCTCCAGAAACGCTGCCTGAGTTCTCGGGGGGGCTCTATTCAACTCATCAACCAATAAAACGTTTGAGAATATTGGCCCCCTCCTAAGTATCCAGGAGCTCTTCTCCATGTCGAAGTAGTATGTACCAATTATGTCTGAAGGAAGAATATCTGGAACCATCTGAATCCTCTTAAACGTTCCACCTATAGACTGAGCGAAAAGCTTAGCAGTTACTGTTTTCCCAACACCTGTAGGACCCTCAATCAGTATATGACCTCTACTCAGCAAGGCTATGTTTAAAAGCTTCAACAACTCCCTCAAGCCAACAACGTATTCACTAAGACTTTTACTAATACTATCTACCACCCTCACCCTCAAACACCTCCGGAAGTATCTCCTCAAGAACCTCCCTACTCCATCCAGGATGAAGCCTAGCAGTGCTGTAAAGCCTAACCCTTAAATCCATGGGTTTAAGACGTCTCCCAAACCTAGAATACAGCCTTCCTGAAGCTGAGAATACAGCCAGCACCGTAAGGAATATTATGGGGTAGGATATTGAGGAGTTAAACATCAAGCTGTATAATGTATACAATGCTGATATAAAGCTTTCCCTAAGCATAGTGTAGATCCCGAAGTATACTAAGTCCTTAAGAACGTATGGCTTACGGCTTCTACAAAGCTCCTCAAGCAAAGCCCTATTATCAGCTATGCTGAGCATGGAGTTTAGGAATATGCTTGAATCAGAAAACACTATGACAACCCCCCTACCAAACGTTTTTGATGCGGCTATACACATCCTTCCAGAAGGCTCTGAAGCATCATGCATCCCATCAAGATCCTCATCTAGAAAGCTGAAGTATGATGAAAAACCTAAAGCCCTAAATCCTCCAAGCTGGATTGTGGATGCATAGTTTAAACATATCTTAAACGTTTTCCCATTGAATTCAACCCATACGTATGGAAGCCCTGAAGACCTCCACTTATATAGGGGGTCCCGTAGAAGGCTTGATGTTATGTTTAATCCTAGCGGGTTTAGGATGGGGTTAGAGTATCCGTACTCATCAAGAAAGACAGCAACCCCACCACCATTTATAAACCTCATTAAAGCCTCAGCTTGAAGCCCATCTATGGGCTTAGATGGAAATATGAATAATACAGCGTTTTCCGGAAGTAGATCAATGCTTGACAAGCTAACGTATTCGAAGCCGTATTCCTCACGTAGCCTCGACAATCCATTCCATAAAGGATTATGGAGGGAGAAGTCATCAACAGATGGTATAGCTACCAGAATAGAGGCTAGGCAGAGAACTATTATCAACATGCTTAAGGAAACGTACACCCTCACTTCTTAAACACCCCCCTAAAAACCTCAATAACCCTTCCTAAAAGCTTAGAGACATATTCCTCAAAGCCTTCCCTAGGTCTACCATATATAAGCCTCTCATAACATTCAAAAGCCTCCCCTACAAAGCCTATGAGTTGGGAGTGGATTTTAACCCTAACCCTTGAAAAATATTCTCTAATAGTATCTGAAGGCTTCATAAAAACACCATACAAACCCTCAAGAAAACCTATAAACTCATGGAAAAGCCTATAAACACCATGCCTAGGCTTCGAAGCCTCCTCAACCCCTCCGGAAGCCTCCCTTACTATTGGGGCTTCAACCCTCCTCCTAAATCTTCCAGCAGAAAGCATTACTACAGTAGCTGCAGGAACAGCTAATGCAGCCGTGTTTAAAACAGTAACTCTAGACTCAGCATACATACCCCTATACACTGGGCTATCAGGAACTATTCTAATAGATGCTTTAAGACTTCCAGGGAGAAACGTTAAGGGGAGTATGCAGATATTGGAGAGGTTAAAGCCGTGGCAGGTATAGGTGGTGTTAAGCTCCTCAAGATGGATGGTTATTGTTGATTCCGTATCTACATAAACCCCAAACATAAACGGTACACCGGTAAACACAACTCCAGGCATGGATAAGCTATAGTTTGCCTCAAGCCTATAAACCATAAGCCTCCTCTCCCCCCTTACTGGGGAGTATAAGCCTTTCGGGAGGGTTGAGGCTGAAACCGTGTAGGATCCCTCCCCAGCATTCAGTGGTATTCTTAAACTGTAGGATAGGAAGCCACTATCATCAGATACTCCTGAAAACATACCCCACGGAGTATTAAGCATTAAGCTAATCCCCGGAACAGTAAATATATTTACTGTAAGCATCTCGCCTGGGAGAACCCTATCCCTTGAAAGGGAGAGATTTAAACGTGGGGTATAGTATGTAACATTAACGAATACGGTGTCTGAGGCTGCGTATGAGTATTTCCCAACATCCCCCCCACGCGGAACATACTCCGCGAAAACAGCTAATCTAGAATACTCCAAAGCATAGCATACCGTACTGTATGATCCGTCGTAACCGGTCTCCAAACTATAGCTTCCCCCACCTACGTGAAGAATTACTACCCTACCACCAAGCGCTAATCCATCCTCCCCCCTAAGGAATCCTGATACGTTAAATCCCTGACCGAACACTACATTCCTTGGGTTAACGGATATTTCAAGCCTAACACCTATAGGCTTAAGCCCATGTAGTGTAGCGTTAATCCCCCAAGCTTCATCCTCAAGCCTCAAGATCCCGCCAGCAATACCTGAAACTGCTCGGCTTATCGGCTGCGGCTCTACATGTCTCGAAACCTCTCTTGAGGAGTCCTCAAGCATGTAGTAGCTCATCCTCGATGCAGCAAGGCTTCTCAAAGCCCTCCCCAACCACTCCTCAGCAAGAGGTATCTTAGAATCCTCGAGAAATCCTCTACAAAGAGCTAATTCATGCCTCGTACTGTTCATGTTCATCATAGTCTCATTCAGTAATCTGTTAAACCTCTCAAAAATATAGGCTAAATCCCCTGGAACGTATGCATAGCTAGCATTATTAAGAATCTTAAAAGCCTTCTGGAAATCCAGCTGCAAAACGTAGTCACCAATCTGGGAATATAGTAGGAGAAACTCTACGGGGGGCTTCTCCTCCAATACCTGGGATGGATCAACATGCCTAGGGAAGGATCCTGCAGCAAGGAGAACTGTTGAGAGAAGAGCTGTTAAGAGTAGGGGTATAATCCTCATAATGGATACAGCACCTGAAGTACCCTATAGAATACGATTACTGAGAATGCTGTGAGGAGTATTAATGCAATCACATCCCCTACTATACGTCTCGGGTTAAAAACAGCCTTAACTATGAAGTATTCCAGGGTAAACATGGAGATGTATGCGTCAATCCTTACCTCCCCAAGAGACCAAAGTATTGGAACAGTAAACAGCGTGAGGAAGCATAAAACTATGTTTGAGAGAATATTCCTACTCATCTACATCACCCTCAACACAATCAATCTATCCCTCCCAGCCCTCTCCTCCCTTACAAACATTACTGGTCTACCGTACACTTTAGAAGCTATGGATGCAAGACACATACCATATATGCTTCCAACAACCCCCTCAAGCCTCGCTGGACTGCTTACATACGGCCTCCTCACAAGGCATGATATATCCTCACCAGATATATAGCACTCCACACCATCAGCAGCCTCCAAAACCTCAACGAGGACATGGTAGGATGCTGATTGGAAGTCACCGCTTAAATCCTTAACCATGCTGGAGAGCGGGGAGCGTAGAGCAAACACCCTACCAAAACCATCCACGAGGAGAGATTTAGGAGGAGACTCCGGGAAAACTTGGAGAGGCTTCTCAGAAACGTATATGTATACCCCATCATCGTAGCATACGTAGGTCGCATATGAGCCTAAGCTGAAAAACTCAAATAGGGATGAAAGATTTGAGAAGGAATCCTCAACAACAGCTAAAAGACTAGGCTTAACCAAAACCTCCTCAGGAGTTAAAAAAATCGATAATCCAACTATCGTAAAAGCAATCCATAAAGCCAAGAGGGGGACAAGACCTAGAAGAAGATAAGTTAAAATAGAGAGAACAATACCGGAAACAGTAAGGGAAAGACCGAAACCCCTAAACCTACCCAGCATCCAAACAGCCGATAAACCTATAGTAAACCTCCTTATATCCTTATCGGCTAGAGCCAAGCCACCGCCATAACAACGTTCTTATCTAAGAGCGGAGGCATCTATATGATCCAACCAAAATATGCGTTAACTAGAAGTATTGATGCATAGTATTCACATTTACCAACTGGTTAAACCCGTAGGCTTCATATCCCTTAATGCTATAGCGAAACACTACCGTCAAAATAATTGCATACCCAGAATCCTTTTCACTAAACTAGTTGAACTTATCGAAACTTCAAGAATTCATGGATATCCTATCTGGAGGTAGCGGGTTAGACATGGGCATGGAGTTTCATCACGTGCATGGTCGCCACATGCATGGAGTTTCATCCAAGTCCTTAAAGCACGACTTCCAAGTAGTCCGACCTTGAGCTTAACAACCTCCTATGCTCTCCCCTTCAACTAGTAACTCTTGATACATCGCTTAAAGGGTTTGTAGCTTAGCTTTCCAATTGAGATACCTCTAATATTCTGTGAATTCCCTCTTTTTAAGTGCTGTTAGGTCAATTTCTCCTGTTTTAGGGTTTGGAGTTAAGGCCCACTTCTCCATTGCTAATGCTCCGATTATGGCATCTATCCTTCTTCCCCTCTCATCGAATCCTAAATCTTCAACTGGGTGGGCTTCAATGTCGAACGGTAACCCATCAATTGCACACTCCACTAAACAAACTTCTGCGATCCTGTAAATACGTCCACCCAAACCTACATCAAAAGGC